>Ga0233425_10000375_pt1 | contig 117038 bp, 98 predicted proteins | sample Watercolumn_Towu_2_FD_181712 | JGI IMG/M metagenome (GOLD analysis project Ga0233425, IMG submission 181712) | Freshwater microbial communities from Lake Towuti, South Sulawesi, Indonesia - Watercolumn_Towuti2014_140_MG | ecosystem: Environmental > Aquatic > Freshwater > Lake | place... | reverse complement strand
AACCGCTTCCACTGCTTCCACCGGGTCCACCGCCCCTGCTGGCGGCGCCAAACCCAAACCGAAACCCAAAGCCAGGCGCCAGGCCAAATCCCAATCCAGCCCCCAAACCAAACCGCGCGGCAAACCGGGCGTGCCCACCCCTTTGGCCGCCGACTCGGCGCTGTTCCCGACTCCTTCCCGCGACACTGCCAAGACCGCCTTGGGCACGCGCCGACCTGTGCGGCGTACCGGCTAGATCGGCCGGCCGCGGGGCAAATCGTCGACAGATATCGACGGCGTCGTAGAATGGCGACTGCTTAGCCGATTAAGGAATCGCCCCATGACCGAGTCCTCCGGTCTGCACCACAAGTCGTTTCTGCTCCTGCTTGCGCTGGTGACCGTCGCGTTCTTCTGGATCCTGTGGCCCTTCTATGGCGCGGTGTTCTGGGGTGCGGTGCTCGCCATCATCTTTGCGCCATTGCAACGCCGTCTCGTCACCGGTCTGCGCGGCCGCGCCAACCTTGCGGCACTGCTCACGCTGCTGCTGGTGCTGCTTCTGGTTATTTTGCCGATGATCGCGATCACGATGTCGCTGATCCAGCAGGGCGTGAGCCTGTACGAAAGCATTCGTTCGGGCCAGCTCAATTTCGGCCACTATTTCCAATCGGCCGCGGACGCCCTGCCGCCCTTCATGCGTGATCTGCTGGCACGCGCCGACCTTGCCAGCCTTTCCGACGTCAAGGACAAGCTCAGCGCCAGCGCGCTGCAGGCCAGCCAGATGCTGGCCACCCGCGCGCTCAGCATCGGGCAAAACACGGCGCAGTTCATGATCAGCTTCGGCATCATGCTGTACTTGCTGTTCTTTCTGCTGCGCGATGGCCCCCAGCTGACGCGCCGCCTGCGGCTGGCCGTGCCGCTCAGCCCCACGTACAAGCAGCATCTGATCCAGAAGTTCACCACTGTCGTGCGGGCCACCGTCAAGGGCAATATCGCCGTGGCCCTCGTTCAGGGGCTGCTCGGCGGCGGCATTTTCGCCGTGCTGGGCATTCAGGGATCGCTGCTGTGGGGGGTCGTGATGGCGTTTCTGTCGCTGCTGCCAGCAATCGGCGCAGGCCTGATCTGGGCACCCGTGGCGGTCTACTTCCTGCTGACGGGCTCGATCCTCAAGGGCTGCGTGCTGGTGGGATTCGGCATGCTGGTGATCGGCATGGTCGACAATGTGCTGCGGCCCATTCTGGTTGGAAAGGACACGCAAATGCCGGACTACGTCGTGTTGATCTCCACGCTGGGTGGCATGGCATTGTTTGGATTGAACGGCTTTGTGATCGGACCGCTGATCGCGGCGCTGTTCATTGCCTGCTGGGACCTGAACAGCACGGAGGACCCGGCCAGCCATTGACCGGGGCCTCCGTAACGCGCAGGTTACGGCATCACAAAATCCCAGCGAATCCCCACGCGCTCAAGCAGCTTGTCGATGTGCCAGCCATGCGCGTCGATCATCAGTTCGTCACCGGCACCGGTAACGTAATGATGTCCGGACGCCAAGCCGGGGTTGTCGGCGGGATTGAACACCAGTTCCAATCCGTACTCGCAGGTCAGCGTCCAGTACCCGCCCGCGTTCATGGTGAAGCGGCTGCCCTTGGCGCCGCAGTTGCGCTTGTAGCCGCGGAACGTCGCCGTCACTGTCTCGCCGGTCTCGGCATCCTGCACGCGGCTATGCAGCATGGAGGGCTCAGACGAGTACGACCAGACGCCGGCGGTAGGCCCTTGGCGCGAGTCGAGCGTCGTGAAATAGATACTCGAGTTGGGCAGGTTATAGGGGCGATAGAACGGTGTATCGATCCCTGCGGTAACGAAGGTCGGCATCTGCAACGATGCGTGCACGGTCACCTCGTCTACCAGTTCGCCGTTATCGCGCAACACGTTCAGCTTGACGCCTTCCGTCGTGGCATAGCTGCCGCTCGCCAGGCCGGCGTTGTCCTCGGCGGTGGCCCAAAGCACAAGCCGTTGGAGGTTGCTGGTGATCTTTCCGGGAGGCGCACCGCGATAGTTCGCCGGCATTGAGAGGATCCCGTTGGGCGCGTTTACGGTCTTGGCCGCACGTACCACGACGGTATGTATCATGCCGTCCGGCCCGATCATCGGCACGGTCAGGCGCATCGGCTGGCCGTTGGCGTCGCCGACAGCGGTCGTTGGCCCCACCGTCGCATCCTGCGCGACGAAGTGCAACGATGTCGCGTCGGACGGATACCAAGCCACGTCGACGGTCTGGCGCCCACAGCTCTTGGACATGCAGATGGCCGACAGCGTCACCTGCTGATGCTGCAACAACGTGCTGGGATTGACCTCGACGACCTCGGGCAACGCCGTGCCGCTGTCGATCGCGCGCGTGAACAGCGCCGTGTTGCCCGTTGGCGTGATCATCGGATAAGGCTGGGCCGCTTCCCATAGCGTCATCTCGACGGGCCGCTCGTCGAGCGGCACATTGATGGAGAATTGCGCGAGCGCCTTGGGATTGGTGATTTCCGCCTGCTGTATCAGCGCGTACTCATGCCGGCCGCCCGCATAAGTCACGTCGACGTAGTATTTGGCACCGTTGTACTTTTGCGGCAAGCCGGCCTTGAACGGATCCGGCGCCACAAACGTGTTGCCGCTGGCGGCATAGATCGGCGGATAGATCTGGCGTGCATCGGGCGAAGTCGCCGCCGCCAGTGTGCCCATCAGCGTGGCCACCGGCACATTGGTCCGTTGCGGCGCCTGCATATCGGCTTCCGGGATCGCGGCGGGCATGTACTGCCGCGCATTGTCGTCCCACTTATAGACGCCCGTGACGCCGTCCTGCTCGAGAATGGTCGGCGTGCTGCGCATCCAGCGCTGCGCCTTGCGGGCGTGGTAACCCGAATACGGCGACGAGCAGCTTGGCGTATTCGACTCGTTGTCGTAGCTCATCGGATCGTTCCTGCTGACCAGCGAATCCGCCGAAGCCGGATAGGAAAAACCCTTCGAAACCCGGTACCAGGTGCGATACATGCCCCGCACCGTGTCGTAAGGCAGCGGTTGCGTCGGCAGCAAGGCAGCGTCCTTGGGATACTCGTCGGCAATTCCCCAGCTTTGCGCGTTACCTGCAAAGAAATGCGAAAGGGAAAGCGAATGTCCCACTTCGTGGTCGAAGAGATAGCTGCAATCGGTGTTCCAGTAGATTGCCGACCAGCCGGTCCAGCCGCCTGCCGCGCTATAGTCGTTCAGGTCCTTGTAGACGCCGGCGCTGTTGAGAAACTGCCCTTGCGCGACATAGCTGCCAAAGCTGTATGGAGAAGAGTCGCCATATTCGCTGGTTCGCAGGCCGCGACCGGTATTGGCCTTGTTGACCAGCACCGCCACCTGTTTCAACGCCTGGCTGTAAAGCAGGCCGCCGCCCGCGCTGGCATGGGCGGCTTGCGATGTCGCGCGAATTGGAGCGCTGTCCGCTGGCGCGAAGACCAGGTAACCCCAGCGCGCTTCCGTATAGTCGACGGCGCGCAGCGCGCCGACCGGCAGCACACCGTAGTAGTCGGTGGCACGCTTTGGAAGCGGACCGGTGTCGAGGCTATGGCTGTCCTCGCCCCAGAGCAATACTTTCAGACGTGCAAACGTGAACGGCAGATGCGGCGCCAGCGCCGGCAGCGACGCCGTCGCGCGCCACGCGTCGATTTGCCGCGCTGATTCGCGCGCTTCATCGTAGCCGACTGTCAAGGCCACGCCCCGCCGGATCCAGCCGGCCGGCATCTGCACGGTCCACGCCTTGGAGTTGTACGACGGCAGGCGGGTGACGCTGAGCCGGTCTTCGGCGAAGAACGGCTGCGACGACGGCCCGGCCATATACATCCGGCCCAGCGACACGCCGTTGAGCATGGCTTCCACAAACACGTTACGGTCTTCCGGAATTGCGGTGACCGGCGTGAATTGCAGTAGCGTGCCGCGTCCCTCGACCAGATCCGGTGCACTGCGCGTGTCGTTCTCGCCAATGATGTGTGTCTGGCCGAATTCGAACGCGCCGCTCAGCATGCGCGTTTCGATCACGGGGTCTACGACGGGGGGGTCATCGGGTACGCCCGGTGTATCGGGGTTGACTGGCACATCCGGGATCGCCGGGGTGTCGGGGGAACTGGGCGATGGGACATACGGCGTGTCGGGAACGGCCGGCAACGCTGTTGCGCTGCCGCCATCGCCGCCGCCGCATCCGGCAGCCAGTGCGCCGAGCGCACAGAACATCAGTGTGACCAAACGGCGTCTTGCGGGGGGCGTACTCTTCATGATCTGCAGCTTCGAAAATTGGAAGATTCTTGAGAAGCTGCGATGCCGGGGATCGGGACAACGCAGCAATAGATATGCTTGCGCAGTCGGCCTGTGGTTGACATCGGAACTCAGCGAATTGGCTCCGGCCGCGAGCTGAAGTTGGAAGCGCGTGCCCCGACGCCGGGCGCATCAACCGATGACTCGTCGGCCGACAATCATCGTTTCCCCAAACTGCGCGCTATCAGGTTTGCGACCACACGCCGGGCTATTCCCGGTGCGACGCCCGCGCAGGTACCATCGTCGTTTCACTAACTTGCCGACACCATCGGGAAGCCGGCCAGCCAGGAGGAGCGTTTCGTGGACAGACTGCAGGCGATGAAAACCTTCGTGGCCGTAGTGGAGGGCGGCGGCTTCACGCCGGCGGCGCGCAAGCTCGATGTATCGCTGAGCGTGGTAAGCCGTGTCGTGACCGAACTTGAGACGCACCTGGGCGTTCGGTTGCTGACGCGCACCACGCGCGTCGTCAGGCCCACCGCAACCGGCATGGCGTACTACGAAGACTGCCGCCGCATCCTTGGCGAGATCGACGATGCGGAACTTGCGGCCACCGGCGCGCATGCCGCGCCGCGCGGTCGCCTGACCATCACGGCTTCGGTGCTGTTCGGACGCAGGTTCGTCACGCCGGTGGTGGTCGAATACCTGCGGCGCTACCCGCAAGTCGACGTCGACTGCCTGTTTATCGACCGCGTGGTTAATTTCGTCGACGAAGGGATCGACGTCGGCGTGCGCATCGGGGAGTTGCCCAGTTCGTCGCTGCAGGCCATCCCGGTCGGCCAGGTTCGGCGCGTGGTCTGCGCCGCGCCGCAGTACCTGGCGCAGCACGGCGCGCCTGCGTCGCCTGACCAACTGGTCGAACACAGCGTGATCCAGACCACCGGCATCTCCACGTTGCCCGAATGGCGCTTCATGCGCGACGGCGAGCCGCATCCCGTCCGCCTGATGCCGCGCATGGCTACCACCACCAACGATTCGGCGATCGCGGCGGCAGTCGACGGCTTTGGGCTGGCGCGCGTGCTGTCGTACCAGATCGCCGATGAACTGCGCGACGGCCGGCTGCAACTGGTGCTCGAGCCGTTCGAGCCCACGCCGCTGCCGATCCACGTGATCCATCGCGAGGGCCGCCACGCCATGCATCGGGTGCGCGCCTTTATCGATCTGGCGGTGGAGACGCTGCGCGGCACGTCGTCGCTTAACCCCGCCGGCTGATTATTCTCGATTTCACAATAGTCACTTGGGCCACGGGCCGTTTTTCGCGCCAATCGGTGCGCCTATAGTCGATCCGTGACGCGCATCTGCGTGAAAATCCGCAACAATCGACCCAGGACACCGATCATGAAACTGTACGGCCACCCGCTCTCCGGCCATTCCCATCGCGCCCGGCTTTTCCTTTCGCTGCTAAACCAGCCCGCCGAGCTGATCGACGTTGACCTGCTGGAGCGCCAGCACAAGACGCCCGAGTTTCTGCAATTGAATCCATTCGGCCAGGTGCCGGTACTGGTCGACGACGAGACCGTGGTGTGCGATTCGAACGCGATCCTGGTCTATCTGAGCAGAAAGCTGGGCCGCAAGGACTGGCTGCCAGAGGGCGCGGCGCAGGAGGCTGCCGTGCAGCGCTGGCTATCGGTGGCGGCCGGCGATATCGCGTCCGGCCCCGCCACCGCGCGGCTGGCGACGGTATTCGGCGCACCGGTCGACAGTCAGGCGGCTATCGACCGCGCGCATGTCGTGCTCAGGCGCATGGACGACGCGCTGGCGAGCCGGCCGTGGTTCGCCGCCGACCATCCGACCATCGCCGACGTGGCGCTCTACAGCTACACCGCGCGCGCACCGGAGGGTTTCGTCGATCTGAACGACTACGCCCACGTGCGTGCCTGGCTGGCGCGCGTGGAAGCGCTGCCGGGCTTCGTGCCGTTCCAGAAAAGCGCAGCCGGACTGGAAGGCTGAACATCGCAACCGATCAGCGGGAGATCAACATGACAACGCAGCCGATAGCCGATATCGAAGTTCTGGCAGGCACGCCGTGGCATACCGGTGAACGGCTGCTACAGGCGCGCGCCGGTGTGGCAGAACGCCTGGCGGAAATTGGCGCGCGTGTGGTGCGGGACTATATGCCTGACCAGCATCGTGACTTCTTCGCGCAGTTGCCGTTCGTGGTAGTGGGCGCCGTGGCGCCCGATGGACGGCCATGGGCTACGGTGCGCGGCGGACATCCCGGGTTCATGCACTCGCCCGATCCGCGCCGGCTCGATGTGGTGGTCCCGCGCGAAGCCGACGATCCGGCCGAAGCCGGCATGGACGACGGCAACGCGATTGCGCTGCTCGGCATCGAGCCGATGACGCGGCGACGCAATCGCATGAATGGCGTACTTCATCGCACCGACGCGCAAAAGTTTGAGGTGTCGGTGGTGCAAAGCTTCGGCAACTGTCCTCAGTACATCCAGAAGCGCGACCCGGTAATGACGCGCGATCCGGCCCAACCAAGCGGTGTGCCGACGCAAGCGATGACCACATTGGATCAGCGCGCCCGCACGCTGATCGCGCATGCCGATTCGTTCTTCGTGACGACGTATGTCGATTTGGGCGATGGACAGCGCCAGGTCGATGTGTCGCATCGCGGCGGCAAACCCGGTTTCGTGCGCGTCGATAGCGATGGCGGTCTGACGATTCCCGATTTTCCGGGCAACACGTTTTTCAACACGCTCGGCAACATGATGGTCAACCCGGTGGCCGGGCTGGTGTTCGTCAGCTATCCGACTGGCGACCTGCTGCAGATGACGGGCCGCGCCGAAGTCATCACCGATTCACCCGAGATCGCGCGCTTCGACGGCGCGCAACGGCTGTGGCGATTCATGCCCGAACGGATCGTACGGCGCGACCGGGCGCTGCCGCTGCGCCTGGACTTCGTGCCCGGCGGCGCATCGCCGCAGGCGCTCAACACCGGCAGTTGGCAATAGGCTGGGACCGGGAAGCGATGCAAGGGGTCGACGCTAGGGGCTCTCGAGGGCGGGGCCAATTCCCGGGCCAACATTCGGGCCGATGTTCGGACCGACATTCGAGCCCATAAGAATGCCGACGCAAGCGGGGCCGGCTGTGCCACAATCGCGCCAGTTTTTTGGCCCGACCGGATGCCGATCATGTCCCTGGAAGCCCTGCAGAATATCAACCCGCAATCGTTGCTCGATACCGCCATCAGCCTGACCGCCGCGTTCATCCTGGGCGGCATGATCGGCTTCGAGCGCCAGTATCGCCAACGCACCGCAGGCCTGCGCACCAATGTGCTGGTGGCGGTTGGCGCGGCCATCTTTGTCGATCTGGCCAACCATATCGCGGCGCACGATGGCGCGGTGCGCGTGATCGCCTATGTGGTGTCCGGTATCGGTTTTCTGGGCGCGGGCGTCATCATGCGCGAGGAAGGCAATGTGCGCGGCCTCAATACCGCTGCCACGCTGTGGTGTTCGGCGGCGGTGGGCGCCTGCGCGGGCGCGGACATGATCGTCGAGGCCGGTATCGGCGCGCTGTTCATTCTGGCGGCCAACACATTGCTGCGCCCCGTGGTGGACCGCATCAACCGCCAGCCGCTGGACACCACCGCGGTGGAAGTCACGCACACCGTGCATGTGATCACATCGCGCGACTACCAAAAGACCGCGATGCGCTTGCTGGAAGAGGCGCTGGAAGCCGCCGAATATCCCACGCGCGACCTGGAAGTGCGCGCATTCGGCGAGCAGGATGTGGAAATCGAGGCGGCGCTGGCCGCCACCTCAGTCGATGGCGATGCACTCGACAAGATCGTGGCGCGGCTGGGCGGCACCAGCGTGGTCAGCCAGGCGTTCTGGAGTGCCAGCACCACGGAATGACGGCGCGGTGCGATGACTTGCGCAGGCACCCGGGTCGGGCCGCGCCTGCGCGCCGACTCAGCCTTGCTGCAGGTCGCGCACTGCGCCCACGGCGAACTGGCCCAGCATGCGCAGCGCGGTGATCTCGTTCGCCGTCCACGCATCAACGTCGGCCAGATAGTTGAAGGTGCCGATCACCTTGCCGCCATGGCACAGCGGCACGTTGACCACGCCGTTCAAGCGCAGCGCGCGGATCGTGGCGATATCGTCGAACACCGCAGCCAGCGCGTCGTCGCCCTCGCCCACGAACACTTCGCCGCGCACCAGCAACTGGCGCGTCCAGGAAGTATCGCCCTTGCGCTTTTTGCCGCCCACGGGATAGGCGGCGGGGTCGGACGACCAGAGCCGTTCGATTTCGCCAGTCCGCGCGTGCCAGGCGTTGATCGTCAGCAGGCCCGGCCCGACGATGTCGAGCGTGGCCTGCCCGATCGCATCCATCGCAACCCGCGGCGTGGCGGCATCGCGCAGGCGATCGAACAGCGCATGCAGATGCGTTTGCCAGTGGCCGAGCGTATCGACGCTTGCCATCATTCCCCCTTGATGCCGAGGTCCTTGATCAGCTTGCCGTAGCGGTCCGCGTCGCGACGGAGGATCTTGCCGAACTCCTGCGGCGTCGACGTGGCCGTTTCCACGCCGATCGAATCCATCTTGGCCTTCACCTCGGGCAGCGACATCACGCGGTTGATCTCCTTGTTCAGGCGCGCAACGAGATCAGCCGGCATGTTCTTCGGGCCGAACGCGCCATACCAGACGGACAATTCGTAGCCCGGGATCGTCTCGCCCACCGTCGGCACGTTTGGCAGCAATGGCGACCGCCTGGCTTCGGTCACGGCCAGCAGCTTGAGCTTGTTGGCCTTCACGTGCGGCAGCGTCTGCGTGCCGGCCGAAAACAGCAGTTGGGTCTGCCCGGCCACGGTATCGACCACCGCCGGCGCGCCGCCCTTGTATGGGACGTGCAGCATTTCCACGCCGGCCATCTTTTCGAACAGCACCGCGCTCAAATGGTTGGTCGATCCGGGACCCGCGCTGGCATAGGCCAGCTTGCCCGGATTGGCCTTGGCGTAGGCGATCAGTTCCTTGACGTTGTTGGCCGGGACCGACGGGTTCACCACCATCGTGTTGGTCACATAGGCCAGCAGGCCGAGCGGCGTGAAATCGTCGACGCCCTTGAACGGCATGTTGGCCATCAGCGCCGGATTCATCGCGTGCGTGCTCATCGAGCCGACCAGCAGCGTATAGCCGTCCGGCTGCGCGCGCGCCACCATGGCCGAGCCGATATTGCCCGATGCGCCGGGCTTGTTATCGACGATCACGGGCTGGCCAAGCGCTTTGGTCAGGTGTTCCGACAGCACGCGGGCGAGGATATCGGTGGAACCGCCCGCCGCCCACGGCACGATCAACGTGACGGGCTTGGTGGGATACGCATCGGCTGCGCCAGCCACGCTGGCGAACGACATGACCAGTGCGGCGGCGCCGCACAGCAGGCTTTTCACTACGGCTCTCATCTTGCTTACTCCCCTTCTGTCTTCGAATAACAACGGCGCGCCCCGATTTCGTCCCGAATCCGCAATGCAGCGCTCAGCGGCCCACCGCGTAACCCTGCATGCCGCGCGCATTGGCACCGGCGCGCAGCACCAGCCGGCCCTTGCCGTCGCGCTCGCGCGTGCACGCCGACATGCGCCCTTCGGACCAGTCATCGCCTACGCGAACTTCGTGCCCGCGCGCGCGCAGCGCATCGATCGTCGCGGCGGGCATGCGCGATTCCACGGTGATGCGGTTCAGCGTGGTCTGGCGCGGCCAGAACGATTGCGGGAAGTGGTCGACATGCCAGGCCGGCGCGTCGATGGCTTCCTGCAGGTTCATGCCGTGCACGGCGTGGCGCATGAAAAACGCCAGCGACCATTGGTCCTGCTGATCGCCGCCGGGCGTGCCGAACACCATGTACGGCTCGCCATCGCGCATGCACAGCGATGGCGACAACGTGGTGCATGGGCGCTTGCCCGGTGCCAGCGTGTTGGGCAGGCCCGGTTCCAGCCAGGTCATTTGCAGGCGCGTGTTCAGTGCGAAGCCGAGTGCGGGAATCGTCGGGCTGGACGACAGCCAGCCGCCCGACGGCGTGGCCGCGACCATATTGCCGTGGCGGTCGATCACGTCGATATGGCAGGTGTCGCCGACGAATACTTCGCGCTCGGCCCATTCGCTGACCGGCGGCAGCGCCGCGAACGTCGGCTCACCGATGCCGAAGCGCGTATCGGCCGCGGCCAGCGTGCGCTCGGCGACAGCCAGGTCGGGCATGCGCGGCGCAACGCCCTTGAGCGCGCCCGGCTGCATCGTCGTGGCCGCGCGGTCGCCGATCAACGCCGCGCGCGCGGCCAGGTAATGCGGATTGAGCAGTGCGCACAATTGGCTTTCCACAAAGCGCGGATCGCCGTACCACGCGGCGCGGTCGGCCATCGCCAGCTTGGCCGCTTCGGCAATCTTGTGGACGAATTCGACCGAGGTTGGCGCATGCGCGTCCAGCCCCGCGTGGCGCAGCATGCCAAGCTGCTGCAGGAATACCGGGCCCTGGCTCCAGATGTCGCACTTGGCCACGGCATAGCGGCCGAACTCGAGCGAAACGGGCGCTTCCACCACAGGCGTCCAGTTGGCCATGTCGTCGTAGCGCAGCAGACCGGTGTGCTTTTCGCCGGTGGTATCGCGCACAGGCGTGTTGCGGCAGTAATCGTCGATGGCCTCGGCCACGAAGCCGCGATACCAGCAATCCATGGCGGCATCGATCTGGCCTTCGCGGCTGTCGCTTTTTGCCACGGCGGTCTCGACCACGCGGGTGTACGTGTCGGCCAGCACCGGCAGTGTATGGAGCGCGCCGGGGCGCGGCACCTTGCCATCGGGCAGCCAGGTATCGGCCGAGCTGTGCCATTCGTCGCGGAACAGCGCCTGCACGGCCAGGATCGCCTGCGAGATGCGCGGCACCAGCGGAAAACCGTTGCGCGCGTAGCCGATGGCCGGCGCGAGCACGTCGGCCAGATGCCACGTGCCGTGATCGCGCAGCATCGTCAGCCACGCGCCAAACGCGCCGGGCACGGTGGCCGGCATCAGGCCGATGCCGGGCATCATTTCCAGGCCCATGGCGCGCAATGCGTCGGGGTCCGCCAGCGCCGGCGCCGGGCCTTGCCCGCACACCGAGCGCGCGGCGCGGTCGCGTTCGCTCCAGAACAGGATCGGCACTTCGCCGCCCGGCCCGTTCAGATGCGGCTCCACCACCTGCAAGACGAATCCCGCCGCCGCCGCCGCATCGAATGCGTTGCCGCCGCGTTCCAGCACGCCCATGGCGGTTTGCGTAGCCAGCCAGTGCGTGGAAGCGGCGACGCCAAAGGTGCCGACGATCTCGGGCCGTGTCGTAAACATGGGTCAATGACTCCTGTTGCATGCATTTGCCTGTGGCGTCGAGTATAGGCAGACGAAATAACTTTCTGGATCGAATTACTTATCGTTGTATTACCATCTGGTTATATCGCTTTCGCCGCCCTTGCTCCGATGCCCATCGCCGCCGACAAACTGCTGCACCAGATCGTGTCCCGCCTGCGTTTGCGTCATTTGCCGCTGCTGCTGGCGCTGGAGCGGGAGCGGTCCATCTCGCGCGTTGCGGCGGAAATGAACCTGTCGCAACCAGCGGTCACCAAGGCACTGCGCGAGATCGAGGACATCTTCATGACGCCGCTGTTTACGCGCACGCGCAACGGCCTGGAGCCGACCGCCACCGGCGCGGCGGTGCTGAGCCACGCGCGCATGACGATGGCCGATACGGAAGCGCTCGGGCGCCAGCTCGGCGTCATCGAGGCAGGCGGGCGCGGACGCTTGCGGATCGGCGTGATTCCGTACACCGCGCGCGCGGTGCTGGACGCCGCGCTGGCATACGGGCTCGATCAATCGCCGCGCGTGGCGGTGGTGGTGCGCGAAGGCACCACCGATGAACTGGTCACGGCGCTACGCCAGCACGAGATCGATTGCGCCATCGCGCGGTCGTTTTACCTGGCGGGCGAAGATATCGTGCAGCAACCGCTGTATCGCGAGGAGCCGGTGCTGGTGGTGCCGTCGCGCGCGGCGGCGCGGCTTTCGCGCGGCAAACTGGACTGGAAACGCCTGGCCCTGCTCGACTGGATTCTGCCGCCGCCGCACACGCCGGTCCGCCGCACGATCAATACGATGTTTGCGCTGGCCGGCGTGGCGCCGCCGCTGCCGATCGTGGAAACCTATTCGATCAAGCCGATGGCCACGCTGCTGCGCAGCCAGCCCGACGCAATCACCATCGTGCCGCGCGCCGTGGCCGCGGAACTGGTCGAGCTAGGCGACGCCGCCACGCTGCCGTTTTCGCTCAGTTGGGATTTGCCGCCGGTAGGCGTGATGTGGCGGCGCGGCACCGAAGAGAACGAACTGGTGACGGCGCTGGTGGCGGCATTGCGCGTGGCGGTGGGGTAAGACGTCGCGCATTCGACGTGCCCCGTTCGCCCGCGTGACCGCAGGCGATTAGCCGGTTCAAACATCCACAAGAAAACTCGACCGATATGAAGACAGTCGCGCTTTACCTGCTGACCGCGCTTGCCGAGATCCTTGGCTGCTATTTGCCTTACCTGTGGCTGCGCCAGGGCGCCAGCCCGTGGCTACTGCTGCCCGGCGCCGCGTCGCTGGCCATCTTTGCTTGGCTGCTGACATTGCACCCGGACGCCTCCGGCCGCGTCTACGCCGCATACGGCGGCATCTATATCGCCGTGGCGATCGTCTGGCTGTGGCTGGTGGACGGCGTGCGGCCCAGCGTCTGGGATATGACAGGTGTCACAATCGCCGTCGCCGGGATGGCCGTGATCGTGTTCCAGCCGCGCTGAGGCGAAGATTAAGGGCGGATTAACAGTCACATATTCTGACAAAAACCGTCACTATGTGGATCTTGCGTCCTACCCCACCAATGTGGGGTGACAAATTTTTGCAGATACATTCCGTTACATGTGACAAGAAATCTCACATTTCTCTGCTTTTTGCCCCTTCCGTACGCTGGCACACCGATTGCTCTATATGCCCCGACAGCGCAGTTGCTGTTCCAACAAATTACAGGGGTCAATTCCATGAAAAAAGCACGGATGGGAATCCAACGGGTACAAAAGGGCTTCACGCTGATCGAACTGATGATCGTGGTCGCGATCATCGGTATCCTGGCTGCGATTGCGATTCCGCAATATCAGTCGTATGTGGCCAAGTCGCAGGTGAATCGTCTGGTGGGCGAAGTTTCAGCGCTGCGCACCGCCGCTGAAACCTGCTTGAACGAAGGCAAGACGACCGCCGGTGCGACCGACGATCCCACCAATACGACGAACTGCAACCTGGGCCGCACTGTTTCGAGCCTGATCGATACGACCGTCAACGCTGGCGGCATCCCGACGGCTACGCTGAACGCAACGGCTGATACGCTGACCGCTACCCTGGGCAATTCGGCCTCGAAGGCTGTCGCAGGCGCGAAGATCAGCTGGAACCGCGACGCAAACGGCAGCTGGACCTGCGCAATCAAGAAGAGCAGCGATGCTGGCTGGAGCGCGGCGTTTGCACCGGCAGCTTGCCAGGTGAGCTAATCGCTCTCTGCCAGATCGAAAAAACCCCGGACTTTCCCCGGGGTTTTTTCATTTCCAGACGGCAACAACGCCTTACCCCGCCTCCCCCCGCATCCCGATCTCCTCGATCAGCTTTCCATAACGCGCATTGTCGGCCGCCACCATCTGCGTGAACTGGCCCGGCGATTGGCTCTTGCGAATTTCTCCCGCGTTGGCCTTCATCGTTGCATCAAGCTTGCCGCTGGCTTGCAGTGCCGCCACCGCATCGAACAGCTTCTTGGTCAGCGCCGCAGGCAAACCGGCAGGGGCAAACAGGCCGCTCCAGTTGTCGAGCACGAACCCGGGCGGCAGCGATTCCGCCAGCGTCGGCACGTCGGGGAAATAGATCGAACGCGCCGCCGATGACACAGCCAGCGGCCGGATCTGGCCGTTGCGCAGGAACGGCGCCGCCGTGGACAGCACCGGCATGCCGAATTGCGTCTGGCCGCTCAGCATCGCCGTCACGATCTCGCTCGCGCCCTTGTAGGGGATATGCACGGCTTTCGTGTGTGTCTGGTGCAGCAGCGTCTCCACGGCCAGATGCGATACGCTGCCCTTGCCGCCCGATCCATAGTTCAGGCCATCGGGCTGCTTGCGCATCGCGTCGACGAGATCACGCGCGGTCTTGAATGGCGACGACGCGGGCACGGCCAGCACCACTGGTCCGCCGGACAGCGCGGAAATCGCCGTGAAATCCTTGGCGGCGTCGTACGGCTGGTCGCGATACAGATGCACGTTGATGACATGCTGATTGGCCAGCACGCCGAGCGTGTAGCCATCGGGCTCGGCGCGTTTCAATGCGCGCGCGCCGATGATGCCGCCCGCGCCGCCGATGTTTTCCACCACCAGCGGTTGGCCCAGTACCGGCGCCAGTTCGGCTGAAATGGTGCGCGCCATCGAATCCGGCGCGGTGCCGGCGATAAACGGGACGATCAGGCGGATCGGACGCGACGGATAGGGGGCGGCAGCCATGGCCAGGCGGCCTGTCATGCCATTCAATGCTGCGGCGCCGGCCGCAGCGCCCGCGGTGGCGAGCCACTGTCGACGATTCATGTTTGTCTCCTGTCGTTGGGCGCGCCGTCTGGGCGGCGTCGCCGTCGAGGTTGTGGTCCTGGCGAATCAGGCCGCGCCCGGATCGAGAATGGCCTTTGCGATGGTGTTGCGCTGGATTTCGCTGGTGCCCGTGAAAATGCGGAACATCCGCAGCTTGCGCCAAGTCTGCTCTACCGGATGACCGCGCGTGACGCCCACGTTGCCGTGGATCTGCACCGCCTTGTCGGCCACCTCGAAGCAGCGTTCGGACACGAACAGCTTGCACGCTGCCGCCTTCATGCGCAGGTCCGCGCCGGCATCGGCCAGCATGGCGGTCTGCGCGATCATGCTTTCGCACGCCCACAGCGCCGCCGCCATATCGGCCAGCATGTGCTGGATGGCCTGGAAGCGCGCGATCGGTCCGCCGAACTGCCGGCGCTGGCCCGCGTATTCGACCGACGCCTGGTACGCGCGCGTGGCCAGCCCCAGCATCGAGGGGCAGTGCAGCAGCCGATTCACGTTGATGCGCGACATGCCAAGCTTGAAGCCCCTGCCCTCGCCGCCAAAAATATTGGCGCGCGGCACGCGCACGTTTTCGAAGCGGATATCGCCATCGATATGCTGGCCCGACATCGGCACGTATTCGGTGCTCACCGTCACGCCCGGCAAGTCCAGATCGACCAGCACCGCGGTGATGGCCGGCGGCGACGTCGTGGCGTCGGTCACGCACATCACGATGGCAAAGTCCGCGAACGGCGCGCCGCTAATGTAGTGTTTCTGGCCGTTGATCACCAGCTCGTCGCCGTCGACGACGGCACTGGTGCGGATGCTCTGCGCATCGGATCCCGAATGCGGCTCGGTCAGCGCGAAGCAGGTCGATTTTTCTCCGCGAATCACCGGCTGGAAATAGCGCGCCAGCTGATCGGACGTCGCGTATTTCAGCATGTTGCCCACGCGCGGCGGGCCGCCAAGATCGCCCAGCACATGCGGCGCCAGCACCGCGCCGCTGGCGGCCAGGTCGGCTTTCAGCGCGCACTGCTCGGCAATATTGAGCCCCTTGCCGCCCAGTTCCACCGGCAGGCAGGCCGCATACAGCCCGAGTTCGCTCGATCGCCGCCAGACCTTGCGCAGCACCTCGCGCGGCCATGGATCTTCGGTGCCGAGGCCCAGTTCGCGCTCCAGCGGGCGCAGCTCTTCGTCGATAAAACGCTGCACCGCTGCGCGCGTGTCGATCAGCACGGGATTGGTCAGATGGTCGAACATGGGTGGATTCCTGACGGCTTCAATTGACACGGCGGGTGGCGCCCATCCAGTACTGTTCGCGCACCAGCTTGCGCGCGAGCTTTCCACTGGCGTTCTTCGGCAGTTCGGCGACGAAATCCACCGAGCGCGGCGACTTGTAATCCGCGATGCGCGCGCGGCAGTGCCCGATCAGTTCCGCCGCGCTGGCCTGGCGTCCCGGCCACAACGCCACCACGGCCTTCACGCTCTCGCCCCAGGTATCGTCGGGCACGCTGATGACGCACGCCTCCATCACGTCGGGATGCTGGTACAGCGTGGCTTCCACTTCGGTCGGATAGACGTTGAAGCCGCCGGAGATGATCATGTCTTTCTTGCGGTCCACCAGATAGAGATAGCCGTCGGCATCGACGCGCGCCAGATCGCCGGTGTGCAGCCAGCCGTCGATCAGCACTTCGCGCGTCAGTTCTGGTTCGCCCCAGTAGCCCTGGAACACGTCCGCACCGCGAATCACAAGTTCGCCGATCTCATCGCCGCTCACTTCCTCGCCGCGCTCGTTCACCACGCGCACTTCGGTTTCGCCCAGCGCGCGGCCGCACGATGCCAGCCGCTCCGGATGCGCGGCGATGGCCAGTGCGTGATCGGCTGTGGACAGGCGCGTAACGCCCGAGGTCGATTCGCTCGCGCCATAGCCTTGCGACAGCACCGGGCCGATGCGCTCCCAGGCCTCGCGGATGCGTGCGGGCGCCATCGGCGCGGCGCCGTAGGCCAGCGTCTTCAGGCTGCTCAGGTCCGCGGTGGCCAACGTGGGCTCGGCCAGCAGCATGTTAATCATGGCCGGCACCATAAAGACATGCGTCAGTTTCAGGCGCGAGACTTCGGCAAGGAAATGCGCCGGCTCGAATTTCTCGAACAGCACCAGCGTGGCGCCCAGGAACAGGTACGGCTGCATCAGCATGCCGGACGCATGGGTGATCGGCCCGATCAGCGCCAGACGGTCGCCGGGGCGTGCGGGGCGGTCCATCGTCAGGATCATCTTGCGCATCGACGCCAGCCGGTTGCCGTAGCTCTGCATGGCCGCCTTGATCTTGCCAGTGGATCCGGACGAGAAATGCAGCACCGCCAGATCATCGTCCTGCGGCACATAGTCGATCGCGGTGTTGGCGCCGCGCTCGATCAGCGCCTCGTACGCGCCGTAATGCGCCTGTGCGCCGGCAATTGCGAAGAAATGCTCGACCGCACCAAACCCGCGCGTTTCCCGCGAATAACCGGTGTAGCCCGGGCCGGCGATCATCACGCGCGGCGTGCAGTTTTCCACCACGTCCGACGCTTCGTTGGCCGTAAAACGCGGATTCAGCGCGGCCTTGACCAGCCCCGCCTTGTACAGCGCACATTCGATCTCGACGATCGCCGGGCAGTTGCGCGACTGGATCGCCACACGGTCGCCCTTGCGCAGCCCCAACGCCAGCAGCGCATTGGCCAGCCGCGTCGAGCGCTCGTCAAGCTGGCGGTAGGTCAGCACGCGATCGCGATACAGCACGGCGGGATTGTCGCCCCAATAGCGCGCCGCGCGCCTGAGGAAATAGGCGAACGTCATCGATGTCTCCTTGTATTGGAATTGGTATGTGTCCACGCAGTCTGTAAGATGCAGCCCATTACCACAATGGCGCAACTGGCATCCAGTCATAACCAACAGGAATGTTCGATGGAGACTCGCGATCTGGAATACGTGCTGGCCGTCGGCGCGCACGGCGGCATCGGCCGCGCCGCCGAAGCATTGGGCATGACGCAACCGGCGCTGACCAAGGCGATACAGCGCGTGGAGGCGCAACTGGGCATGCCGCTGTTCGAGCGTAGCGCGCTAGGCATGCGTGTCACGCAAGCGGGCACGGTATTCCTGGAGCGCGCGCGCCGTATCCGGCTCGAGTATGAAGATGCGCTCAAGGAAATGCGCGGCATCCAGACCGGCGAACAGGGCCTGCTGCGGCTGGGCTATTCGCCATCGATGCCGAATGCGCTGGTGCTGGGCGCATGCCGGCAGTTGATCCGCGAACGGCCGGTCGCCCGATTACGGTTGACGATGCGCGTAGCGCGGGAACTGATGGATCTGGTGCAGGCCGGCGACCTCGATCTGGCAATTGCGCCGCTGCCGCGCCAGGCAAATCCCGCGCTGTTATCGCGTGAACTGTTCACCGATCGACTGGCCGTTGTGGCCGATGAGAATCATCCGCTGCAAGGACGGCGAAATTTGGCGCTGGCCGATCTGGTCGATCAGCAATGGCTGCTGCCGAGCGCGCACGTGTTGATCCGCCAGCAACTGGACGCCGCGTTTGCCGAGCTTGGGCTCCCGTCGCCAATCCTGCGCGTGGAAACCGATTTTGGCAGCACGACGCTGTTCGACCTCGTGCGCGGCACCGGCATGTTGTGCATTGCGGGATCGACCGGCAACAGCAAGCGCGCGGGCCTGCGGCCGCTCGCGTTACGCGCCGACGCGCTGGACCTGGGCCGTCGCGTCGGCGTGATGATGCGCGCAGGCGCGTACCTGTCGCCGCTGGCCGAGCGCATGATCGATATTCTCGAAGCGCACGTGGAATAAGGCGCTACTGGAACGTGCGCAGATAGGCGAGCAGGTCGTCGATCTGTTTGGTATTGCTGATGCCCCAGAAGCGCATCTTCGTGCCGGGCACCACCTTGGCCGGCGATTGCACGAACGCGCGCAAGCTGGCCTCGTCCCACACCACGGCAGAGGTCTTCATGGCATCCGAGTAACGATAGTCTTCCGTGCCGCCCGCCTTGCGCCCGAAGATGCCGTTGAGCTGCGGGCCAAACGCGGCGCGCGCCGACGGGCCGACGTGATGGCACGACGCGCAGCGTGCGGAGAAAAGGTCCTTGCCGGCCTGGATATCGCCGGCGCCATGAGCGTTGGGCGCAACCAGCGCGGTGGACAGCGTGGCTGCGGCGGCAAGTGCCTTGGCAAGGCGGACTACGTGCTTCATGGATGCGATGGAAAAACGGTTCGATGACTGGCGTGCGGTGCTTACGCCTTCTCCTGCGGCGGGTAGCTGGCCACTTCGATCAGATTGCCATCTGGGTCGCGGCAATACACCGACGTGATCGGCCCCAACGCGCCCGTGCGCTGCGCCGGCCCCGCTTCCACCGGCACCTTGTGCGCCAGGAAATGCGCAACCACCTCCTGCGGCGGCATGCGCGTGATAAAACACAGGTCGTCGCTGCCGGAGGTAGGATGCACGCCGGTGAACCACGCCACGGGGTCTTCGCCGATCGGCCGCAGATTAATCTTTTGCTGGCCGAATTTCACCGATACGCGCGTGCCGGTGCGCGACTCAAAATCCTCGCGCTGCATGCCGAGCACTTGCTCGTACCACGCGGCGCTGGTTTCCACATCTTTCACGTTGAGCACGATATGGTCAAAACGGTCGATTGCGAGCGTCATGGGGCGTCCTTGTAGGAATCTCGGCAGATTATGTAACAGCATGTGAGACTGTGCAGTGCAAGGCGTAATGTACACCGCGGCGCTGCTTATAATTCCCGGCCGGTCAACCACCGCGCCCCCCGTCATGCGCCGAATCTCCTGGCTCGTCATGAGCCTTGTCCTCGCGGCACTGATGCACGTGTCCATCGGTATCGCCGCCGAATCGGCTTCGGACGCCGAAGCCCAGCCAGTCCCCGCGCTCACGCACGCCGATGCAGTGGCCGAACTCAAGCGCCTGCAATCCGAGCAGGATCGCGTCAAGCAATTGGCGTCGAGCGTTTCCGCCGATATCAAGCTCAGCGATCTGAACGAAACACTGAAGCAACTCGACGACGATGTCGACAAGCTCAACGCAGCGCTCACACCGCAGCGCGCGCAGCTACAGGCTCAGGTCGATCTGCTCGGCCCACCGGCCGATGCTGGCACCGCCAAGGAAGCGCCCGCCGTGGTCAGGCAACGCGCGGCGCTCAGCGCACGCAAGGCGCAGCTCGACGACGAGCTGAAGCAGGCAGCCGAGAGCAAGGAAAACATCGCCCATTTGCAGGACCAGTTGGCCAAGCTGCAGCGCAGCCGGCTCAAGGACCAGCTTGCGCTGCGCTCCGAGAGCATCCTGAATCCCACGTTCTGGACACCGTTGTTCAAGGTGTCCGACGAAGATCGAGAACGGCTGGGCAATTTCACCGACGAAATCGGGCCGATGATCCGGCAGGCATGGGACCCGTCGCAGCGCGGAAAGACCGTGATCCTGCTGTGCGTGGCGCTGGCGGTGTGGTCGCTCGGCCGGCGCCTGCTCGAACGCGGGCTGGCATGGTTTTGCCTGACGCAGTTGCCAGAGACGCGCATTCGCCGCAGTGCGCTGGCATTGGCGACGGCGCTGACCACGGTGGTCACCACGGCGATTGCCGTGCGCATCGTCTACGCGGCAATGACGGGCGGCGACGCGCCTTCGTCCGCGCTGCAGGATCTGATGAGCGAGATCGCCAAGCTGACGATGACCAGCGCGCTGATCGCAGGCCTGGGCCGCGCACTGCTCTGCACGCGGCATCCGTCGTGGCGACTGCCGGCGCTGGCCGATCCGGTCGCCTTGGCGATGAAGCCGTTCCCAACGCTGCTGGCCGGCCTGCTGCTGCTAGCCGGCACGGTGGAACAGCTCAACCGCATGGCCGACACCAGCGTGCAGGTGACACTGCTGGGACGCGGACTCGTGTCGCTGGTGGTGGTGCTGACGATTGGTGCGGCGCTGCTGCGCGCCAATCGCGTGCGCACGGAAGTGGCCGCCGCCGGGGAACGTCCCGAGGCGCGCGCCACGCTGGCGGGCCTGATCCACGCGGCCGTGACGGCAACCGTGGTGGTGTCGTTTATCGCGCTTCTGGTTGGCTATATCAGCTTCGCGCGATTCCTGACCTATGAACTGGTCTGGTTCGATATCGTGCTTTGCAGCCTGTATCTGCTCACCCAACTGACGCGCGATCTCTGCGAGGCGCTGTTCTCCGCGCAGCATCGCAGCGGCCGCGTGATCAAGCAGTTGTTTGGCGTGGGCGACAGCCATCTGGAGCAGGTTTCGACGGTGCTGTCCGGCCTTGGCGCCAGCCTGTTGTTGCTGCTTGCCGTGCTGGCGCTGCTGACCGGTGGCTTCGGCACCACGCCGGCGGATTTGCTGAACAGCCTGCTGACGGTGCTCGGTGGCGAGAAGCTGCGCGCGCTGAACATCATGCCCGACCGCATTCTCAATGCGCTGATCGCGCTGGTGGTGGGCATCTGGCTGCTGCGCTCGGTGCGCCGCTGGCTCGACGCCGAACTGCTGCCCAAGGTCTGCATGGAACCGGGGCTGCGCGCGTCGCTGATTACGCTGTTCAGCAACGTGGGCTATGTGCTGATCGTGCTGCTCACGCTGTCGCTGCTCGGCGTGAAATGGGAAAACCTCGCGTGGATCGTCAGTGCGCTGTCGGTGGGCATCGGCTTCGGTCTGCAGGAAATCGTCAAGAACTTTGTCTCCGGTCTGATCCTGCTGACCGAACGCCCAGTCAAGGTCGGCGATATGGTGAGCATCGCCGGCGTGGAAGGCGATATCCGCCGCATCAACGTGCGCGCCACGGAAATCCTGTTGGGCGACCGATCGACGGTGATCGTGCCGAATTCCCAGCTGATTTCACAGAACCTTCGCAATGTCACGATGAGCAACAACACGCAGGGCGTGGCCACGCTGCAGCTGACTTTTCCGCTGAACACGGACCCCGAAGCGGTGCGCGATCTACTGCTCGATGTTTATCGCGAGAACGAAGCCATTCTTGATATTCCCGCGCCGTCGGTCACATTCAGCCAGCTTGCGCCGCACGGCATCACGCTGAGCGTCACCGGTTACGTCAACAGTCCGCGGATTGCCGGCGGCACGAAAAGCGACCTACTGTTCGAGATTCTGAAACGGCTGCGCTCGGCCAATATTCCGTTGTCCGAACCGCAGACATTGCGCGTGGAAAATATGGCAGCGCTTGGTACATGACGTCAGCGCGCCGGGATCGCGTCGTGATGCGTCCAGTAGTCCGCACCATCTTCCTGGGTGGACAGCGCGATCATCTGCCGGCAGCGCTGGCATGTGTAGACAAAGACCTGCCGGCCCGTGGGCGATACGGCATCGCCCGATCGCAGCAGGCGCGGATGAGGCGGAACATAGCCGGGACGACCCAGCAGGCTCTTGCATAGTTCGCAAGGAACCATGGTGCTCTCCAGACGCTGATTTCGGTCGCTGCAACAACCATGTCCTACGTACGCCAGACATTGCTGCAACGCAGCAGAGCACCCAGTATAGGCGCACGATCGTTCGATCGCCACGCCTGATGCAGCCGATAGACGATTTCGCCTATTGCTGCGCGTTGGCGGCAAACCGGTCGGTCGCGGCGATCAGTTGATCGAGGATGCCGGGCTCGCTCCATGCGTGGCCGGCACCTTCAATCAGATGAAAATCCGCATCTGGCCAGGCCTGATGCAGCGCGTAGGCATAGCGCACGGGACACGGCATGTCGTAGCGGCCATGCACGATCACGCCGGGAATGCCGGCCAACTTTCGCGCATCGCGCAGCAGTTGTCCGTCCTCGAGCCAGCCGCGGTGCGTGAAGTAGTGATTTTCGATGCGCGCAAACGCCAGCGCGAAGTGCCCTTCATCATGCTTGGCGCTGATGTCGGGATCGGGCAACAGCGTGATGGTCTCGGCTTCCCACACGCTCCAGGCGCGCGCGGCCTCGATCTGCTTGTCGCGGTCGGCGCCGGTCAGCAGCTTGCGATACGCCGCCATCATGTTGCCGCGCTCGGCCTCGGGCACCGGCGCCTGGAAGCGCGCCCATTTTTCCGGGAACATCTCGGACACGCCGAACTGGTAATACCAGTCGAGTTCGGCCTGCGATACCGTGTACACGCCGCGCAGCACCAGTTCGCTGACGCGCTGCGGATGGCTTTGCGCGTAGGCCAGTGCAAGCGTCGATCCCCACGAGCCGCCAAACACGAGCCAACGGTCCACGCCGATGGTTGCGCGCAGCCGTTCGATATCCGCCACCAGATGCCATGTGGTATTCGCTTCCAGCGACGCATGCGGCGTCGATTTTCCGCAGCCGCGCTGGTCGAACAGCAGCACGTCGTAGCGCGCCGGATCGAACAGGCGGCGATGATCGGACGAGATGCCGCCGCCGGGTCCGCCATGCAGGAACACCGCCGGCTTGGCGCCGCGCGTGCCGACGCGCTCGTAATACAGGACGTGGCCGTCGCCGACATCGAGCATGCCGGTTTCGTAGGGTTCGATGGCGGGATATAGCGTGCGCAGTGCGGACATGGGTCGGTATCGGTCAGGACATCGGAGGAAACAAAGTGTAGCGCCAAGCCGGGGATTTGCCGCTTCGTGCTTCGCTCCGCTTTACGATTCGCGCTTTAAGTTTCGTTTAAGTCTTCGACTCTAGATTGGAGCCGTACCGCAACCGAATCCCACGAAGGTGATGCCATGACCCCTCAAGACGTGCAAGCCCTGGAAGCCTTTCTGAACCAACTGACCCAGGCGCGCGTGGATGCCAAGGACCCGCAGGCTGCGGCGATGATTGCCGAAGCGGCGGCGCGCCAGCCCGACAGCGCGTATCTGCTGGTGCAACGCGCGATGCTGCTGGACCGCGCGCTGATGGACGCGCACGCGCAGATCGCGACGCTGCAGAATCAGTTGCAGGCCGCGCAAGGCAACGGCGCGCGCGGCTTCATGGACAACGATGTCGCATGGGGCGCGCATGCGGGCCGTGCGCCGTCGCAGCAGCCCTACCCCGCCCAGGCACAGCCGCAACCGCAGGGCCAGCCCTACGCGGCGGCGCAGAGTGGCGCGCAATATCCAGGCCAATATCCGGCTCAACCCGCCCAGCCCGCACCACCGGTCGCGCGCCCCGGATTTCTGAGCGGCGGACTGGGCGGCACGCTGGGCAGCATCGCCACCACGGCCGCAGGCGTGGCGGGCGGCGCGATGCTGTTCCAGGGCATCGAGAATCTGTTCCATCGCGGCGGCGGCGGCTTCTTCGGTGGCCAACCCGCCGTGGGCGCGGCGCCGGGCGAGACCATCGTCAACAACTACTATGGCGATGACAATTTCGGCGGCGGCAGCCATCGCGACAACGCAATGCTGGCCGACAACGGCAATCTCGACAACGGGCTGGACGATTACATCGACGACAGCCAGAACGACGACTCCTCGTTCTTCTGAAGCGGCGGAGCGATAAAGGCGCTGCGCCGCTGCAACGCGGCGCTTGTAGGAAGATGACCGATTGCGGGCGTGGGCCGATGGGCGCACGATCCCCGCAGTCGGGCCGTCGGCCCGCTCGAGCGGAGCCCGCGCCATGAAGACTTTCCACTGCAATCGCTGCGGCAATCTGGTGTTTTTCGAGAATGTCGAATGCGAACGCTGCCGCGCCACGCTGGGTTTCATCCCGACCCTATCGCAGATCGCCGCGTTCGACGGCGATGACGAATCGGGCTGGCGCAGCCTGCATCCCGACGCACGCGATGCGCGCTTCAAGCGCTGCCACAACTATCAGGTGGAATCGGTCTGCAACTGGATGGTGCCGGCCGATGACCCCGGCAGCCTGTGCGAGGCGTGCAAACTCACGCACACGATTCCCGACCTGAGCATTCCCGAAAATCGCCTCTACTGGTACAAGCTCGAAGCGGCCAAGCGCCGCCTGCTCTACACGCTGCAGGCGCTGGGCCTGCCCGTAGTCTCGCGCGATGACGACCCGGCGTCTGGCCTGCAATTCGATTTCCTCGCCAACACCGGCCCGCACGACCCGGTGCTGACCGGGCACGACAACGGCCGCATCACGATCAACGTTGCCGAAGCCGACGATGCGCACCGCGAGCAGATGCGCAACGCCATGGGCGAGTCCTATCGCACGCTGCTCGGCCATTTCCGGCACGAGGTTGGGCACTTCTATTTCAATCGACTGATTGCGGGCACGCGCAGGCTGGAGCCGTTTCGCAAGCTGTTCGGCGACGAGCGCGCCGATTATGCTGCGTCGTTGCAGCGACACTATGACCAGGGCGCGCCGGCGGACTGGAACGATGCCTACATTTGCGCGTACGCCACCATGCATCCGTGGGAAGACTGGGCGGAAACGTTTGCCCACTACCTCCATATGGTCGATACGCTCGACACCGCCGTGTCCTGCGGTCTGGTTCTACAGCCAGACAGTCCGCAGGAACCGACGCTGACCGACCAGACGCCAGTCGAGGACGCCAGCTTCCGCAGCCTGCTGAACCGGTGGTTTCCGCTGACCTATGTGCTCAACAGCCTGAACCGCAGCCTGGGCGTGCCGGACGGTTATCCGTTCACGCTGTCGCCAGTGGTGGTGTCCAAGCTCGAGTTCGTGCACCGCGTGATCGATTCCGCGGCACGCGAAACATCGAGCCACGCGCCGCACGCGACCGGATCGCCCGAAGGCGCCAGCGAGGCGCCGCTCAGGCAGTCACCGTGACATCGCGGCGCGACGGACTCATCAGCGACCACGCGAACATTGCCAGTCCGCCCAGCGCCAGCAGCATGCCCACCCAGCCGGTGGAGGTCCAGCCCAGGCCCGCGGCGATCGTGATTCCGCCCAGCCACGCGCCCAGCGCGTTGGCGAGGTTGAAGGCCGAGTGATTGAGCGCCGCGGCCAGCGTCTGCGCATCGCCGGCCACATCCATCAGGCGGATCTGCAGCGGCGGGCCCAATGCGACAGCGGTGCCTACCAGCATCACGTTCAGCGATGCCAGCCACGGATATGGCGCGGTGAACACGAAGGCACCAAGCACCAGCGCGGACCACACCAGCACGCCGCCCACGGTTGGCATCAGCGCCTTGTCGGCCAATTTGGCGCCGGCCAGATTGCCCGCCACCATGCCCACGCCAAACAGCGCCAGCACGATTGGAATACTGCTGACCGGCATGTGGGCCACTTCGATCATGGTGGGCTTGACGTAACTGAATACCGCGAACATGCCGCCAAAGCCGATCGCGCCGATACCGAGCGTGAACCACACCTGCTTGCGTGCCAGCGCCGACAGTTCGCGCAGGGGGCTGGCGTGACGATCGGCCGGGACGAACGGCACCCAGCGCCAGACCAGCAGCACCGTCAGCGCGCCGATCGCGCCGACGATCATGAAAGCAGCGCGCCAGCCAAGCCAGGTGCCGATGCCGGCCGCAATCGGCACACCGACCAGCGTCGCCAGCGTCAGACCCAGCATGACCAACCCCACGGCCTGCGCGCGGCGCTCGCGCGCGACCAGACTGGCCGCCACCAGCGCGGCCACGCCGAAGTACGTGCCGTGCGGAAAACCGGTGAACAGGCGCGCCGTCATCATCGACAGATAGTCCGGCGCCAGCGCACTGGCGAAGTTGCCGATGGCAAAGAACGCCATCAGCGCGATCAGCAGGTTGCGGCGCGGCCAGCGCGCGCCCAGCACGGCCAGCAGCGGCGCACCAACCACCACGCCCAGCGCATAGGCGCTGATCAGATGGCCGGCTTCGGGGATCGTGATGGCGAGGTCGCGCGCGGCGTCGGGCAGCAGGCCCATGATGACGAATTCGCCGGTGCCGATGCCGAAGCTGCCCACCCCAAGCGCGAGCAGCGCGCGACGGTCGGCGGCGCGACTGCGGTGGGGATCTGCGGGGGCGTTGGCGGCGAGTTCGGGGACGTTATCGAAATTTCCGGATGGAGCGGTCATGAGGAGAGATCGCAAGACATGTGTAATGGCTTTGCGCCGCGCACTGGTGGACAGGATCTTGCGTCCTGCCTCGGGGGTTCCAGTGTGCTCCGGTGCGGCGTAGTGCTAGGAGGGCGCTATTGTGAAGGAAAACCGCGCCGGTCGCAGAACCGTCCCAAATGCCCCTTTGCGGCAGTCTTGTATGCGCACGTATCCATCGCTGCGATGCATCGCGTCGATGCCCGCCAGTGATCGCGCCGGTCTCATGTGGGAAACACCACAGAGCCGGGGGGCGTGCGAAATGTGACCGCTCTATGCTGAATTCATGCGGCGCCGCCCGCAACGCATGTGTGAATCACAGCCCCGGGGCGTCGCGCGAATCGTGTGTGGGAGGGGATATGTCCCTGTGTAGGGTGTTGCTGATCACCGCCATCGGCATGGTCTGGACGCTACCCGCGTCCGCGGCGGGATGCCAATATGACATGCAGTGCAAGGGCGACCGCATCTGCCAGTCGGGCCAGTGCACGGCGCCCGACGCCGAAGAGGCCGGCGATGCCGCATCGCAGCCCAAGGCGGTTCCCACCATCCGGCTTTCGCCCCCGCCCGCCAGCCTGCCGCGCAGTTGCTGCACCGTTGCGGGCAAGTTGCGGCTCGCGCCACCGCAGTCCGGCGACGGGCCGTTGGCGTTGGGCGACAGCTGCCAGGGCATCTCCAATAGCGGCAAGCCCGTCCCGGGTACGGCGTGCAATTAGTGCGCACGCAGCGCGAAGGCGATTGCCGTTGGAGCCGCGGCGTCAGACCGACGCCGCGATGAACTCCCGCAGCCATCGATGCGCGGGATCGCGGTGGCTGCGCTCGTGCCACAGCATCGACATCTCGTAGCCCGGCACATCGACCGGCGCCTCCACTACCTGCAGCGCGGCGTTGTCGCGCACCAGCCGCTCCGGCAGCATCGCCACCAGGTCGCTGCCGGCCAGCACCGCGGCCACATATAGGAAATGCGGCACCGATAGCACCACGCGCCGGGACGCGCCCGCGGTGGCCAGTGCTTCGTCGGTGACGCCGAAGAATCCACCGCCATCGGGCGACACCATCACGTGTTCCAGCGAGCAGAACTGCGCCAGGGTCGGCTTGCGCCGGAGTTTCGGGTGTCCCGCGCGGCCGACCAACACGTAGCGCTCGGTGAACAGCGCCTTGCGATGTAATGTCTGCGGCGAGTCGTGGGTGGTGTGGAATGCCAGATCGATATCGCCCTGTTCCGCCTGGCGCGCGAGCCGCGCGGGCGCCATTTCGAGCACGGCCACGCGGGTGCCCGGCGCGGCCTGACGCAGGCCCGGCAGTGCGGGCAGCAGCACGGTCGATTCGCTGTAGTCGGTGGCCGCGATGCGCCAGGTGTTGGCAGCGGACGTCGGATCGAACGGCGCCTCCGGTGCGACTGCCTGTTCCAGCGCGGCCAACGCCTCGCGCAGCGGTTCGCGCAAGGCCTCGGCGCGCGCTGTGGGCCGCATCCCGCGGGGGCCCGGCAACAGCAGCGGATCGTCGAAGATCTCGCGCAGGCGCGCCAGGTGCACGCTGACGGACGGCTGCGAATAATGCAGCCGCTCCGCTGCGCGCGTCACATTGTGCTCGGACAGCAGCACATCGAGCGTCACCAGCAGGTTCACATCGAGCCGCCGCAAATTAGTCATGGCAATACCTGAAATATTGGAAATTCATTTCCAATATACCTTGGCCGACCCTACGCTGCTGTCATCTACCGATCACTGGATGACTGTCATGAATGTACTGATTGTTTACGCCCACCCCGAGCCGACCTCGCTGAACGGGTCGCTCAAGGACTTTGCGGTCCGCCGGCTGGAAGCGGCCGGGCATCAGGTGCAGGTGTCGGATCTGTATGGGATGCAATGGAAAGCTTCGCTCGATGCCGGCGACACGCTGGCCCCGCGTTCCGATGCGCCGTTCCATCCGTCGCTCGATTCCAAACACGCGTTCGAAAACGGCCTGCAGGCGCCCGACATCGCGCGCGAGCAGGAAAAGCTGCGTTGGGCCGATGCGCTTATCCTGCAGTTTCCGCTCTGGTGGTTTTCGATGCCGGCGATCCTCAAGGGCTGGGTCGAGCGCGTCTACGCGTACGGCTTTGCCTACGGCGTGGGCGAGCATTCCGACGTGCGCTGGGGCAACCGCTATGGCGAGGGCACGCTGGCCGGAAAACGGGCGATGCTGGTGGTGACGACCGGCGGCTGGGAATCGCACTACTGCCCGCGTGGCATCAATGGGCCGATCGACGACATCCTGTTCCCGATCCATCACGGCATCCTGTACTACCCGGGCTTTGACGTGCTGCCGCCGTTCCTGGTCTATCGCACCGGCAAGATGGATGTCGAACGTTACGCCGCCACCACGGACGCGCTCGGTGCGCGGCTCGATGAACTGTTCACCGCCGCGCCCATCGCCTGGCATCCACAGAACAGCGGCGCCTATGAGATTCCCGCGCTGACACTGAAGCCGGAAATCTCACCAGGACAGACCGGCTTTGCGGCGCATCTGGCCGACGCGGCCTAGGCCTGGGCGGTGTGGGCTGTGCGCGCCTGCTCGCGGTAGTAGCGTGTGTGCCGATACAGGCCGTAGAGGCTGGTGGCGGTGAAACCAAGCTGCTGGACGAACAGGCCGTAGGTGCCCGTGACCAATGCGAACGCGCTCCAGACGAGATTCGAACACAGGTACGCGACCCATCCCCAACGCGACGCGCGGTTATGCAGGGCGACCAGGAACGATCCGCTCATCGCCAGGGCGCACCCCGACCATTCCAGACCATTGAGCACTTGAGGAAGATGAGCACCAAGCTCCATGGGGTTGTCTCCGTTTTTTTGCGTTCATTTTTTGTATGCAAAGCGGAGAATACCGGCGATCCGGGGTGTCACGCAAGTGGCTGTAACACTGTCGTTTCGAGCCGGGTGAAGGCGCTGACGCAGCGCGGCCTGTCGGAGCCAGGCCCCACAGGCGACGCGGAGATACAATGCCGGCCTGATCGCCACCAGGAACCGCTGCCATGCTGCCGGACCACGACGCCCTTGTGCTGCTTGTCACGCGGGAAATGCCCTTCGGCAAGCACAAGGGCACCCTTATTGCCGATCTGCCGGGCAACTATCTGAACTGGTTTGCAAGGGAAGGGTTTCCGCCCGGAGAGATCGGCCGGCTGCTGGCGTTGATGCATGAACTCGATCACAACGGGCTGTCGGACCTGCTGAAACCGCTACGCGCGAAAACCGCGCGGCAACGCCGCGCGTGAAGGAGGAACGCGCCGCGCCCGGACAACGCCGGGCCGGCGCGCGTTCGCGCTACTTCACCGCCTGTGCCGGCGTGGGCTGGTTTGCGGTGCCCGGCGGGATCTGGTAGCTCCAGGTTTCGCTGAGCACTCGATCGTTGGCGACCAGCGCCTCGCGCATCTCGACCACCTTGCTCGGATCCTTGACCTTGATGCGCAGCGTCACACGATAACCCTTGGTTACGGGATTCGGCTGCAGCACGTTTTCGATGACCTCGGCGTTATCGCCCACGCTGAACGACGCCCGCACGGGCGTATTGGGCGGCAGGCTGGCCAGCGCGCCGCCTTCGAAATCGATCACAAAGCCGAGGCTGCCGTCCAGATGGCGGATCAGATTGGCCTGCGTGATTTCCCCGGCGGTGCGCAGCGTCTGCTTGACCCACGCCAGGTCCTTGGAAAACACGCCGCGTTCGTCCATCGTCCAGTGAATCGTGTAGTCGGCCTTGATGGGCGTGCCCTTGGGCGGAAGCTCGTCGGGCGTCCAGAACGACACGATGTTGTCGTTGGTCTCGTCCGGCGTGGGAATCTCCACGAGTTCCACCTTGCCCTTGCCCCAATCGCCCTGCGGTTCGATCCACGCGCTGGGCCGCAGATCGTAGCGGTCCTTCAGGTCCTCGTACGACGAAAAATCGCGCCCGCGCTGCATCAGCCCGAAGCCGCGCGGGTTGTTCACCTGGAACAGGCTCAACGCCACGTACTTGGGATTGTTCAGCGGCCGCCAGACCCATTCGCCATCGCCGGTATGGATCGACAGCCCGTTGGAATCATGCAGCGCCGGACGGAAGTTGTTGGCATCGCGCATCTGGTTCGGGCCGAACAGGAACATGCTGGTCAATGGCGCAATGCCCACCTTCTTGACCGCGCCGCGCATGAACACGCGCGCCTGCACTTTCAGTACCGCGTCGGCATCGGGATGCAGTTCGAAGCGGTAGGCGCCGGTGGCGTTCTTCGAATCGAGCAATGCGTAGAACACCAGATGCTTGTCCTGCGGCTTGGGACGTTCGATCCAGAATTCGCGGAAGGCCGGGAATTCCTCCGGTTCGGACAAGCCGGTGTTGATGGCCAGCCCGCGTGCCGAAAGCCCGTACACCTGACCCTTGCCGATGACGCGGAAATAGCTCGCGCCCAGCACGCTCATCACCTCATCGAGCTTGTCGGCGCGGTTGATCGGATACATCACGCGAAAACCCGCGTAGCCGAGCTTGTTGGTGGCCGCCTTGTCCAGCTTGAGATCGCCGAAATCGAAGCGGCTGGGCTCGTACTTGATCTCCTGCACGCGACTGTCGACGATCTCGTTGATGCGCACCGGCGAGCTGAACTGCATGCCCTGGTGATAAAAGCCAAGCTTGAAAGGCGTGCCCTGCCCTTTCCACTCGACCTGGTCCATCTTCGGCTGGATCTTGATGTAGTCGGCGAACTGCATCTGCGCAAAAACCGGCGGCAGATTGCTGGCCGGCGCCGCGTAGGGCTGATCGGCAAGCTTTTTCGCGCGTGCGGTCACGTCATCGAGCGAAAAAGCGTGAGCCGGCGCGGCGCCGATCAGGCATCCGGCAAATGCGATGCCGGGCAAGACAAGTTTCATCGTGTTACGAAACGACGCGGCAAAAACGGCGAGCACCAATCCATCTCCTGAAATCACATCGAGAAAACGCCACAAAGCAGCCAGTGTAGCCACCGTAAGGCTGTAAACTTGCGGCGCAGTTCAGAAAAATAACCGATTTCGCCCGACGTGCATGTCAGACACGCGGCGACATCCGTAGCAAGCGCCCTTGCCGCACCATGGCGGAGCGACGATCCGGAAGTCCGCCCATCCGAGACAACAAATAATGCGAATGTTCTCTTTGCTGGCCATCGCGGCCGGCCTTGCCTGCGCGCCAATGTTTGGCGGCGCCGCACCTGCCACAGACGGGGCCGCCACCGGCCCCGCCGCCATCGCGCCGTCACCGGACAAGCGTGCTTTCATCGACGACCTCGTCGGCCGCATGACGCTCGACGAAAAGATCGGCCAGCTGCGGCTCATCAGCATCGGCCCTGAAATGCCGGCCGCCAAGCTGATGGAGGAAATCACGGCCGGCCGCGTGGGCGGCACGTTCAATTCCGTGACGCGCGCCGACAACCGGCCGCTGCAGCAAGCCGCCACGCGCAGCCGGCTGAAGATTCCGATGTTCTTCGCCTATGACGTGGTGCACGGCCATCGCACGGTGTTTCCGATCAGCCTGGCGCTGGCGTCCAGCTGGGACATGGGCGTGGTGGAAAAGGCCGCGCGCATATCCGGCCTGGAAGCCGCGGCCGACGGCCTTGACGCCACCTTCGCGCCGATGGTCGATATCTCGCGCGATCCGCGCTGGGGCCGCACGTCGGAAGGCTTTGGCGAAGATCCGTTCCTGGTATCGCAGTGCGCGCGCGCCAGCGTGAAGGGATTCCAGGGCACGTCGCCCGCCAACGCGGACAGCGTGATGGCCTTCGTCAAGCACTTCGCGCTGTACGGCGCCGTGGAAGGCGGACGCGACTACAACACGGTGGACATGAGCCCGCAGCGCATGTATCAGGATTACCTGCCGCCCTATCGCGCGGGTCTCGAAGCCGGCGCCGGGGGCGTGATGATCGCACTGAATTCGATCAACGGACAGCCGGCCACGTCCAACAAATGGCTGCTGCGCGACCTGCTGCGCAAGGAATGGGGCTTCAAGGGCGTGACCGTGAGCGACCACGGCGCGATCGACGAACTGCTGCGTCACGGCGTGGCCAGTAACGGCCGCGAGGCGGCGCGGCTGGCGATCGAGGCCGGCGTGGACATGAGCATGGCCGACACGCGCTACCTGGAACAGCTGCCGACGCTGGTCAAGTCGGGCGCCGTGCCCGTCGCGCTGATCGACGAAGCGGTGCGCGAGGTGCTGGGCGCCAAGTACGACATGGGCCTGTTCCACGACCCGTTCCGGCGCATTGGCGCGGCGGCGCAGGATCCGGCCGACGTCAACGCCGAAAGCCGCCTGCATCGCGCCGAAGCGCGCGAGGCCGCGCGCAAGTCCATGGTGCTGCTGGAAAACCGCAACCAGACGCTGCCGCTGAAGAAGGCGGGCAAGGTGGCTGTGATCGGCCCGTTGGCCGATGCGCCGATCGACATCATGGGCAGTTGGTCGGCCGCTGGCGTGGCCAAGCAATCCGTCACGCTGCTGCAGGGCATGCGCGAGGCGCTCGCCGGCAAGGGCGAGGTGGTGTACGCGCGCGGCGCCAATATCACCGACGATAATCGCGTGGTCGGCTATCTGAATTTCCTGAACTGGGACAATCCGGAAGTGGTGCAGGACAAGCGCTCGTCCGGCGAGATGATCGACGAAGCAGTGCGCGTGGCGCGCGACGCCGACGTGGTGGTGGTGGCGGCCGGCGAAACGCGCGGCATGTCGCACGAGGCGTCCAGCCGGTCCAGCCTTGGCTTGCCTGGCAGCCAGCAAACGCTGCTCAAGGCGCTCAAGAGCACCGGCAAGCCGCTGGTGCTGGTGCTGATGAACGGCCGCCCGCTGACGATCAACTGGGAAAAGGACAACGTCGACGCGATCCTGGAAACCTGGTACGCGGGCACCGAGGGCGGGCACGCCATCGCCGATCTGCTGTTCGGCGACGAAAATCCTTCCGGCAAGCTGCCGATCACGTTCCCGCGCTCGCTTGGCCAGATCCCGACGTACTACAACGCGCCGCGCATCGGCCGCCCCTTTACGCCGGGCAAGGCGCCGAACTATACGTCGCAGTATTTCGAGGAAGATTACGGCCCGCTCTATCCGTTCGGCTACGGGCTGAGCTACACCACGTTCAGTCTGTCGGAGGTGCGGCTGTCGGACCGCAAGCTCGCGCGGCAGGGCAAGGTGACGGCGAGCGTGACCGTGAAGAACACCGGTGCGCGCGCGGGCGAAACCGTGGTGCAGCTCTATCTGCAGGACGTCACGGCATCGGTGGTGCGTCCCGTGAAGGAGCTCAAGGACTTCCGCAAGGTGATGCTGACGCCCGGAGAATCGCGCACGATCGAATTCCCGATCGACGAGAACATGCTCAAGTTCTACAACGCGAAACTCGAATACGTGGCCGAGCCCGGCGACTTCAATGTGCAGGTGGGGCTGGATTCCGAGGCCGTGAAAACCGCCACATTCACGCTAGAGTGACGCGGCGGCGCAAGGGACCGGAGCGCAGGCGGAAACGTGTCAGCGGTTGCCGTCCAGCAGATCGTTGAGGACTTCGTCAAAGCCCGCCTGGGCGTCCTCCAGCGCCTGCAGGGCGGCATCGAAGGTCTGCAGCGCGATCTTCGACGGCTTGCCGCTGCCTTGCGGCGGATACTGGCTCTGCAGCGCGGCAAACGCCACCTGCACCTGGCGCGTGGCATTGACCACCCGCTCCATCGCCTGTGCTTCTTCCGCGCGTTTCTGTTCGTCGTTCATGCAACAGCCCCCCGGTGGGCGTGGTTCGATATGCGGCATATCGTACAAGAACTCTCCCGGGACATGGCCGGTCAAATGTCGCGTCTTTCAATTTTCGGTTAGGCTGGGCACGATTGCCCGTCCGAGACCATTCTTTCGCCCCCATGTCTTCGTCGTTATTGCGCAGAACGCTGGCCACCACGCTTGTGACCGCTGGCGGCTTCGCCTGTTATTGGACTTACCTGGCCGTCAACCAGGAGCGTCTCTTGTTCGACGCGCGCCGCAGGCCGCCGCGCGACCTGCCGGACGGCGTCGACGCCTATTCCCATCCGGTGCCCGGTGGCCTGTTTCGCGGCTACACGTATCATGCCGATCATGCCGGTGTGGGCGACCTGCTTTTCTACCTGCCCGGGCGCGGCGAGGACGTGCTGGAAACGCTCCAGTTCATGAAATGGCTGCCACGCGGCATGGGTTTCGCCACGTTCGACTACCGCGGCCTGGGCCATTCCGACGGCATGCCGTCCGAGGCCGCCGCCGTGGCCGATGCCAGCCAGTTCCTGCTGCATATCCGCCGCAGTTTTCCCGGCGTGCGCGTGCACGTGGTGGGGCGCTCGCTCGGGACCGGCGTGGCAATCCAGCTGGCCGACCTGCAGGATTTCGAAAGCCTGCAATTGATTACGCCATACGATTCGCTGCTGGAAATCGTGCGCAAGCGCTTTCCGCTGGTGCCGCTGCGGCAGTTGATGCGCCACCACTTCGACTCGATTTCGCACTGCAAGAAGGTGGTGCAGAGCACGAAAGTGCTGTTGGCGCAGACCGACGACGTGGTGCCGCACGAATGCTCGGAGCGGCTGATGGCCGCGTGGCCGGGCCCGGTGGCGGTGCAGACGATTGCCGGCACCGATCACTACACGATCGTCGAGCGGCCCGAAACCTGGCTTGCGCTGTGCGATTTTGCACGACAAGTGCCGCATCATCCGCCTCAGGCCGCGCGCGAGACGCCGCCTGCCGATCTGACCGAAACCGGTGCGCCGCTGCCGCTCTCCGCCGCACGGTAGAATGCGCGCCATGAAAAATCTTGCAGTCAAGGCCGCCGGCGTCACGGCAGCGCTGGCCGCCGCTGGCGTGCTGCTTGCCGGCTTTGCTGCCGTGATCAGCCTGCGGCAGCTTCCTTCCGTCGAGGCCTTGCGCGATTACCGCCCCCAGGTGCCATTGCGCGTTTTCACGCGCGACGACGTGCTGATCGGCGAATTCGGCACTGAGCACCGCGAATTCATCCCGATCGAGCGGATGCCCAAACTGATGTCCGACGCGCTGCTGGCGGCCGAGGACGACCAGTTCTACAACCACGTCGGCGTCGATATCCCTGGACTGATTCGCGCGGCTCTGGCCAATATCGGCGAGGGCTACGCGCAGGGGGCGTCCACCATCACGATGCAGGTGGCGCGCAACTTCTACCTGTCGCGCGAGAAAACGCTGTCGCGCAAGTGGTACGAAATCCTGCTTGCCTTTGAGATCGACCGCTCGCTGCCCAAGGAACGCATCCTCGAGCTGTACATGAACCAGGTCTACCTGGGCGAGCACGCCTATGGCTTCGGCAGCGCCGCGCAGACCTATTTCGGCAAGCCGCTGGCGCAATTGTCGCTGGCGCAGACCGCGATGCTGGCCGGGCTGCCCAAGGCGCCGTCGACCATGAACCCGGTAGTGAACCTGCCGCGCGCCAAGCGTCGGCAGGAATATGTGCTGGGCCGCATGCTGGCGCTGGGCATGATCACGCAGGACCAGTATCGCGAGGCGCGCAATGCGCGCATCGTGGTCAGCCGCGACACCAACGGCCGCTTCGACGGACACGCCGAATACGTGGCCGAACTGGCGCGGCAGCTCGCGCACGATCGTTTTGGCGACGAGGCCTACACGCGGGGCATCAACGTCTATACGACGGTGTCGTTGATGCATCAGGTGCAGGCCTTCGATGCGGTGCAGGCCGGTATCGACCGTTACGGCAAACGGCATGGATCGGCCAAAGGTGCCGTGGCCTTGCCGCAGGCCGCGCTGGTATCGCTCGACGCACGCACGGGCGCGATCGAGGCGATGGTGGGCGGCACCGATTTCGACGCCAACCGATTCAACCACGCCACGCAGGCACAGCGCCAGCCGGGATCGACGTTCAAGCCGTTCATCTACTCGGCCGCGCTCGAACGCGGCATCTCGCCGGGCACGCTGATCAACGACGCGCCGCTCGACAACTCGCCGCGCTGGCAGCCTTCCAACGACGACGGCCGCTTTGTCGGACCGATCTCGGTGCGCCAGGCGCTGGCCGAATCGCGCAACCTGCCGGCCATCCGTACGCTGCAGGCCATCGGCATCCCCTATGCGATCGACTTCGCCGGCAAGTTCGGCTTTTCGACCAAGCGCCTGCCGCCCTACCTGCCGATGGCGCTGGGCACGGGAACCACGTCGCCGTTGCGGCTGGCTGCCGCGTACGGCGTGTTTGCCAACCAGGGACACCGCATCGAACCGTACCTGATCGAAAAAATCACCGATGGCGATGGCAACGTGCTATTCGCCGCCGACACCAGCGAGCCGCCGCGCGTGATTTCCGAACGCAATGCCTTCGTCATGAACAGCCTGCTGCAAAGCGTGGTGGACGAAGGCACCGGCAACGGCGTGAAGCGCTATCTGCGCCGCGACGATGTGGCCGGCAAGACCGGCACTACCAACGATGCCGTCGACGGCTGGTTCGCGGGGTATGCCGGACAGGTGGTCACCGTGGCGTGGATGGGCTTCGACGACAATCGCAGCCTGGGCCGCCATGAGTTTGGCGCCACCACGGCGCTGCCCATCTGGGCGGCCTACATGGAGGGCCGCCTGGCCGGCGTGCCCGATACCGAATTCCGCGCGCCGCCTCAACTGGCAAGACTCAACAATGACTGGGCCTATGCGGAAAACGCCGATGGGACGCACGGCATCGCGGCCTTGGGCTTCCCGCCGCCCGCCGCAGCCGACATCGCGCCCGATGGCGGCGTCCCCGGAGCGCCATCGATGCCTGGCCCGACGCCAGCGGCGCTTGGCATACCGGCACCGGTTGCCCCGCCGCGCCCCGCCGGCAATCCGCTCTGATCGTCCAGATGCCGAGCTACGCCAATCCATTGATCTGGGCCGTCGCCGCGCTGGCCACGGCCGGCGTGCTGTTTCGTCCGTTCCGGCTTGCCGAGCCTTACTGGGCGATGGGCGGCGCGCTGCTGCTCTGCTTGGCCGGCCTGCTGCCGTGGCGCGATGCCATCGACGCCGTAGCGCGCGGCAATGACGTTTATCTGTTCCTGGCCGGCATGATGCTGATTTCCGAGCTGGCTCGCAAAACCGGGCTGTTCGATCATGTGGCGGCGCTGGCCGTGCGCAGTGCAAGGGGCTCCGCCAAACGGCTTTTCGCGCTGGTCTACGGGTTCGGCATCGCCGTCACGGCCTTCATGTCCAACGACGCGACCGCCGTGGTGCTGACGCCGGCCGTACTGGCGGCCACGCGCGCCGCACGCGTCAAGCACCCGCTTCCCTATCTGTACGCCTGCGCCTTCATCGCCAATGCGGCCAGCTTTGTGCTCCCCATTTCGAACCCGGCCAACCTGGTGCTGTTCGGCGAGCGGATGCCGCCGCTTTTGGGCTGGCTGGCGCGCTTCACCTTGCCGTCGGTGGTTGCCATCGCGATGACCTTTGTCGTTCTCTATTGGACGCAGCGCGAGGCGCTGGCCGAGCCTATCGCCGACGATGTGGAAGTTCCACCGCTATCGCTGCAGGCCTGGCTGACCACGCTTGGCATTTTCCTCACCGGGGCGGCCTTGTTGACCGCGTCGCTGCTCGGTCGCGACCTGGGCTGGCCCACCTTCATCGGCGGCACCGCGACGTTGATGGCGGTGTGCGCGACGCAACCGCGCCTGCTGCGCCCGGCATTGACGGAAGTGTCGTGGGGCGTGCTGCCGCTGGTCGCCGGACTGTTCGTGCTGGTCGCAGGGCTGTCGCAGACTGGCCTGATCGATCAGTTGGCCCATTGGGTGCGCGAACTGTCGGCGCGCGAGGGTTCGCAAGCGGTGCTCGGCGCGGGCGTGGCCGGCTTGGTGATCGGCGTCGTCAGCAATATCGTCAACAACCTGCCGGCCGGGCTCTTTGCCGCATCGGCACTCGCCGCGGGCCACGCATCCGACACGGTGACGGCGGCCGTGCTGATCGGCGTGGATCTTGGCCCCAATCTGTCGGTAACCGGATCGCTGGCGACACTGCTGTGGTTGACGGCATTGCGCCGCGAAGGCCATGCGGTAAGCGCCGCGACATTCTTGAAGACCGGCGCCATCGTGATGCCGCTGGCCTTGCTGCCGGCGCTGGCGGTCTTGCGCTGAAGCATTGAAAGCGCGAAACGGCGGGCGCCAAAGCGACGCCCGCGGCGTCGAGTTGTGGTGCAATGCCAACTGCCATATAGTGAAGCACCGCGCACCGCGCCCCCTCTTACCGTTCGCCAGCGGCTACACATGTCACACAAGGATCACCTCGACGAGGCCAAGCGCCCCGCTCCCACGCCGGTTGCAGACCGCATCCGCGCCCGTATCGAAGCATCGGGCGAGCGTTTCCATGCCAACGACAACATTGCTCGCCATATCGAGCACGGTGAACTGGACGCATTGCAGGCCGAAGTCGAAGCCCGCATGGAAGAGGTACTGCGCGCGCTGGTGATCGATGTCGATCAGGACCACAACACACGCGAGACCGCGCGCCGCGTGGCGAAGATGTACCTCAAGGAAATCTTTGCGGGCCGCTACGCCAAGGCGCCAGAAGTCACGGAATTCCCGAATGTCGAGCAGTTGAACGAACTGATGATCGTTGGCCCGATGCGGGTGCGCAGCGCGTGCTCCCATCACCTGTGCCCGATCATCGGCAGTCTGTGGGTGGGGGTCATGCCAAATCGCCACTCCAACCTGATCGGGCTGTCGAAATATGCCCGTCTGGCCGAGTGGATCATGTGCCGGCCGCAGATCCAGGAAGAAGCGGTCGCGCAGGTGGCCGACCTGCTGCAGGAAAAGATGAACCCGGATGGGCTGGCCATTGTGATGGAGGCCGAGCACTTCTGCATGCATTGGCGCGGCGTGCGGGACACGGACGCAAAAATGACCAACAGTGTCATGCGCGGATCGTTTCTCAAGGACGACAAGCTGCGCCGAGAATTCCTGACACTGTTGAATCTGAACCGTCGTTAAGGGGCCATGATGCTAGTTCGCCTGCTTTATGCCAGCCGCGCCCGTGAGCCGCTGAGCGCCGATGTGCTCGACGCCATCCTCGACACCAGCCTTGCGCACAATCCGCGTCACGGCATTACCGGCGTGTTATGCCATAGCAACAGCATTTTCCTGCAGGCGCTCGAAGGCAGCCGGGAAGCGGTATCGCGCCTCTATCTCAATATCGGACGCGACGCGCGACATCACGACGTCGTGTTGCTGCATTACGAGGAAATCGCCGAGCGGGCGTTCTCCGGCTGGTCGATGGGACGCGTGAACGCCGACAAGATCAACGCTGCGACGCTGCTCAAGTACTCCGCGCAGGGCGAACTCGATCCCTACCGCATGCCTGGGGCGGCATCCTTGGCGCTGCTAAAGGAGTTGATTGCCGGTGCGTCGATAGTCGGTCGCAGCCAGGAACGTAGCCGTCACTGACCGCGTCGATATGGCGTCGTCGATACCTAAACCGTTACGCCGACACCCGACCGAACAGCCCGCATTCGAGATCGCTTTCAATTTCCTCGACCCACGCGGCGCCCGGGCTGGCGTCATAGACGCTCTCCGCACCCGTGCGCTGCCGTCGTACCGTCACTTGGCGCGCGGATGTACCGTTGGTATCCGAGATTTCGAATTCATCGAGCGCGAGGCCAAGATGTTGGAACACGGCCTCGAGTTCCTGTTTTTCGTTGGCGGGGAAATCGGCAAATTGGCGCGTTGGCATGGCACACCTCCATTCCGGGGGTCGTACAGGCGGCCGTGACCGCAACGTGATCCTGCCCGCTGCGCACGGCATCGACAGCATGCCATCATTCGTCGCGCTGTGTGATGCAGTGCGAAATGACCCTGAAGTGCGCGTATATATCGTGGCCCGAAGCTAACACTGGGCCGCCTGCCATAGGTGCGGGTGAAGCGCTAGCGCCACACCACTTCGAATGTGCCGACAGTTTCCACCGTCGATCTACCCCGCACGTGCGCGGCGTCTATCGGCAGCGACGGATCCATTTCCACCGTTGCCGAAAACCGCGTCCCGGTGGCCGGTTGACCATTTTCGACGGGCACGACGACCTGCCCCGGCACGAACTGCACGCTGGCGGCGCTCGAAACCGGCATCATGCCTGCCACGTTGGCCGATCCAAGGTTGACGCTGCGTCCATCAAGTTGCGCATCGATTACGCGCATGACGACCCGGCCTTGCGTACCAAAGAGGTAATCGGCGCCAACGGACGGACCACGAAAGCTCACGCCGATTTTTACCGCGCTCACGCAACTCACGTTCAGAATGACTTGGCGCTTGCCCAGAAGCAGATTGTGCGACGCCGGATCTTCCCGGAGCGCATAGCGCGTCACCGCACCATAATCGAGTTCAGGTTCGCTGACGATGATTTGGCAATCTTGCACGGGAGGCGGCTCCGGCGACGGCGCACCGTGCACGGTCGGCACCGGCGCCTGCGCCAGGGCGATGACAGGAAGCAGAAGGCCGCAACAGCACCAGCATTTCACTCCGCGGCGCGCGGGCTTGCGCATGGCGATCACTTGGTCGCTCCTTGCTTGGATGGGTCAGCCGGTCTGCAGACGGCATTGGCCTCGTCGAAATAGGCATTCAGGTCCTGGACCTCCGGCAGCGCGAAATCAAGTACACACGATTTGCCGTCAAGGCTTTGCACTTTCATTCCGGCCGCCGCCTGTGTATTGGGCAAGAAAATGGTGCCGTCGTTAAGAACGGTCGTCAGGAAGGTGCCGGATACATCGGTAACCGTGGCGTTGCGCGGCAGAGGCTTGCCTTCCGTATCGACTGCGTGCAATAGCAGGCGCCTTACCTTGACGACATCGAAATCGACGTAAGTGACCGATCCTCGGCCAGGATTGATTTGACGGAAGGCGTTGGTGATATCGATATTGCGCGGCAATGACTTTGTGGCGACCTCCACCCGGCTCGACGTGTACGCGGGTTCGTTCGAAATCACCGCTTGCCCCCAAGGATCGGTCCACACGGGGCCTTGCGGCGTGGAAATCTTAATGCCTTGCACATCGCCGAGCGACGCGATGCCGAACGTATCCCCCACAGCGTAGGGCGAGAAGGTCACCCCGTGCTTGTGCGCGACAAGGCCGCCATTCATGCCGACGTTATAGGACGTACTAGAGCTGCCATATTGAGAGACGCCAAGGTTGAGATGCGTGTAGTAAGGCGTCATCGACGCAGTGGCCGATGCCGCAGCAGATCCCTCGGAAGGCCGCCCCTCCGCATTGACGCTATAGCTGAAGCCATCGTTGACCGCTTCGTTATACGTTGCGCCGATCCGGGTTTCGCCCTGAACCCGGTTGACATAGCCGCGCACGCTGCGGCGGCCAAGCGGAATCGACACGCTGGCGTAGATCGAATTGCCATTGTTTTCCCCGTCACCGCCCAGGGATTTCTCCGCGTTGATCGATACAGTGGCGTATTTGAACGACTTGCCCCACGAGGCGGTCACACGCTGCGTCACAACGTTGGTAAAAAGCGTGGACCGGCTATAGCTGATCGTGACGCCGCCCAGCAGTTGCTGACTCCAGGAAATGCCGGCCGAATACTGGCTGCGATAATGGTTGTCGACCCACGCGGAGGTGGTCTCCTGCGTGGTATCGGTCAGCGACCGGTAGCCTTCCGTCTGTTGCGTCGCCGAGGCATTGACGCTGAATCCATTACCGATCGTCGACGAAAGCGAACCCGTCAGCTGTGCGCCGCGCTCGCCCTGTCGCGTCGCATTGGAAAACAGCCCGCGAAGGCTGACATTAGTCGAGTTCTTGAACACTCTGGCATCGGCGCCTGCGCCCACACTCTGGTATTGAGTGCCGAACATCAGGCCGCCGGTCAACCCCACGTTCTTGCCCGCACGCCACGTCCCGGTGCCCGTGGCCATCCAGGGCTTGACCGGCGTTTCGTCACCGAGTTGTCGTAGCTTGCCGACGGCAAACGAATAACCCGGGGCGATCCCGAGCGAGCCAGCATTCAATTGCGCCGCAGGCACAACGAACTTCCGTGCCGCCCCGTTCGCCTCGATGACCGTGACTTCGACGTCATTGCTGCCGTTCAGCAGCGGCACATTGCTCAACGTGAACGGCCCCGGCGGGACCATGGTGTTGTAGATCAACGCGCCAGCCTGGCGGACCTCCACGCGAGCCTGCGTCTGTGCGATGCCATCGATACTCGTGCCGTTACCCGTGCTGCGCTTCAGCGCCAGTTCGGGAATCCACTGCGCACCAGTGATGGCCGGGCCAGGAAAGATCGAATTCCCCACATTGATCTCGCCTGCCTGAAACACGGATTCCCGCTCGACGAACGTCCGTTGCGCATAGGCGTAGAGATGCGAAAAATTCGACGTATTGCCGTCATTGCTATAGGTGTTGCGATTGCGAACGATCCAGTCGCCCGCATTGAACCCAAATTCGTTGGCCGCGGAAAAATAGCGCGTGCTGCCGCCGTCGAAGCGGCTGCCCGTCGCCAGCAGATCGTAGTTGAGCAGCGCTGCCACGCCCCCCGTCGTGTAATCTACTTGATCGACGGCGTCGATCCGTAGCGCATCGGTCGGAACGAGCAGATCGACTGCAGAGCTGCTCGGCTTCAGCGTGATCACCGTGGCTGGCCACGCGCCCTTGAAGTCCAGGCACGACCCCGCCGCATCCGGGGCAGGTGCTTGCGGCGATGCAGATTTGCGATCGACGGCGTCGTCGCCTGGCATCCGAAGGCCGAGCCTGGCCACAAGCCGGGCGTCGAAACAGAGTTGCCCCTCGTCGTCGAATCGCGCCATGCCGGATCCCTTTGACTTCCCGTTGACCTTGAATGTCACCAGCGACATGCCTGGCGTAAAGCGCGCACCGTGCATGAAATAGTCGGCGATGCGCGGATCAATGCCGCGCGATTTCATCATGTCGAGGTCGAAACCCTTCGGTGCAACCGCTGCGGTGGGTTCGGCCGGTTCTGTAGTTTTTGTCGATTCGGTAGGTTCGGTCGGTTCAGCCGGCGCAGCCCGTTCAGCCGGTGCGGCAGACGCAGCCTGTTCGACTTCTGAAATATCCCCTCGTTGCGAACCGGGGCGGACCGGGGCGCTCGTTGCTCCGACGTCCGCCGCCTCGCGCACCTCCTCCGGGCCTGCCGGCATCGTTTGCGCTACCGCGTCCAACACGAAAATCCTTGCTAGGCCAAACGCAAGCAAGGCCAACTGCAGCGCGGTATTGCACAACCCCAATCTTCCGATTGCGCCGCGTGGGCGGCGCCGGATTTCCTTCTTATCAAGTTGCTCCATTGGTACTGCATCACTTCGATGTGCGTTCCGGCGAAATCGGCGCATCGAAGCTGTCGACTGCGAACCCGTAAAGCGTTGCCGGGTACAGGCGCACCGAAACTGGCTGGCCCGGGACCTTGCTCAACGGCACCTTGACAGTTGTTTCCGGCAGCACGTAGGGACGGGGCAGCTCCGCGGCTTCCTGCCCCGGCTGGAACTGCACCGATTGCGCCAGCCGAATGACATAGGGGCTTGGGTTTTCGACGATCAGTTCATCGCCGCTCACGCTGATCCGCAATCGCTTCCAGGGCTCGCGCTCGATCGGCAGACCCTTGGGATGAATCACCAGCGGAAGATCCTGGCGCACGGTCATCGTCACGCGCGCCTCCCCTGCCTTGTCGTCCTTGGGCGGAATGCCTTCGAACACCGCCCGCGCGAGCCGCTCGGTCTTCAGCGGCGTCTTGTTACGCAAGATAAAGCGCACGACCTGCGTATCGTTGCCCTCCACGCGCGTGACTGGCGGCGTCACCACCACAAGGTCCTCCTTGTCTTCCTCGATGTGGTTGATCGAGGTATAGAGCAATTGTGGCGAGGACTCGCTGTTCTTCACGTTCATGGTCGCCTCGCCGTCGGCCTCGTTGACCAACACCACCGATGTCTCCGGCACCATCCCCGTGGAAAGCGCGAGCGGCGAGACCGTCATCGCGCTCAACGCAAGCGCCAGCGAGCGAATTCTGAACATGGAGATATCTCTCATCGTCTTCACCCTTATATCCACCTAAAAAAGATTATTCAATTACGACCCTAACATTAGAATCGCAGCGAAGTTTGCACCTGACAATTACAGCGCCTGAATAGTAATTTTCTCAAAAATCACTTAATTTTCTGGCTTATAAATTCCATGACCATGGTCTTGTGACGAATCGTAGTAGACGTTCCGAAAAACTCCACAAGTTTCGGTAAATTGCGATGGACCCTGTTCATACCCAACCTTAGTGTCGTTATTCACCTCAAAACTCTTCACGGGCATCTTCTCAATGCGCAACAGATCCACAAACGAACCGGAGTCCGAACAAAGAAGGAAAACCATCCTTCATACCGCACAAGCCCAGGCCAATGCTCTGCATGGCATGTACCGCGAAACGCTGACCGAATTTCTGGCCGCTCCAAATGCCGTACCGCTTCCGCGAGCGGCGCGGGCGATGTTCTGGCTCGGAAGGCTGCGCCAATGGCGCGCCATCGAGCTCGACAGTGGCACCACTTGTTCGTCCACCAACTGGCTATCTCTGCAGCTTGGCGTGGTGGAATCCGTGGCGGCCACGCATGCGCTAGCCATTCACAAGGAACAGTGGAGCGGACCGGTCCGGCGTCAGACCTACGAACGCGATATGTCACTGCAGATCGCCATGCTGCTGGCGCTGGGGTGGAACGATCTCGCCGCGTTTGTCCTGCGGTCGTGGTTCGGCGTCGACAGCGACCCCACGGACATGATCGCGCTCAGCGGCATGACCGGGATGATCATCGCCGTGGCCGGGAAAGCACTCGACGTCCCCGTGCCGCAGCCGGCCTTTCAGAAAAGCGACGCCCTGCTGGGCCAGATCGTCGATAGCTGGCAAGCAGATGACAGCGTATTTGGTCCGCTTGCCAAGGAGCTGGCGGAGCGGCACCTGTTTCAGTGCCGGCTCGACACAGACGAGTCGCTCTTTGACTTCGATCACCCTCTAGAACAGGCAATTCCAGTGGAACTGTTGATGCTGCTGCGTCAACGCGGCGTGACGCGAACACCCGACTGGCTGTCGCAACATGCGGCACTCGCGCATCCCGCGGCGGTTCTCGTGCAGACTGGCGCGCCAGTCCAGTCGCAGCGGTGCAAGGGCTTCGTCGAACGCGCCAGCCGATTACTGCCGCAGTATTGCGGGCTGACCGACGCCATCGCCAATCAGGCCCAAATCCTGGAGGCCCCTCCGCATTGATTCGACAGGCCAAGTTGGCCGCTCCGTCACAGGGCGCCGCCAGGAGTCGGCGCGATGTGGGGTACCCGCAGCCCGCGTGCTGCCGTTGGCCTCTCGTCTCCAGTCTTTCGCAGCAGATCCTCAGCGGCCGCATCCGCGCGGAAGAACGATGCGCGCAATTAGCTGAAATACGATTGCGGCACCTCTGTGTAACTAGTCAGAATCTTGCGCTCATCATCGGTATTCATCCTCAGATGTGGCGTTCGACATTTTTGAGGTTTCGTAATTTTCGACTTAACGCCCAGACTGCTCGCGTCAATCCTTCAGAATTTTCCAATCCATATACGGAACCAGACGAGGAAAAAGGTTTTGTTGCCCCACCAGAAACGGACAGAATATGCATTCCTTCAGCGAGTCAGCCACCACCTAGACTAGTTCCTGCTTATTCCATCAATCTCTGATCGCACACAATGGAATTTTGTGGAATCGTGTGTTTTTCAGTTAACGATGGAGTATTTTCCTTATGTTCGCGAAAGCACGACTCTTTCACACGACGTTACCCCGGCGGATATCGCCGCTTGCCTGAAAAAAGGAATTTGAGGCATGCCTGCAAAAACCATTCGCGTTGCCCTGGCCGACGATCATCCGCTTGTTGTCATTGCGCTGAGAGATTGCTTGCAACGAACCCCCGGCTTTCAGGTCGTTTGCGAATGTACAAACGGTAGTGAACTGGTTGGAGCACTGGCAGAGTTTCCGGTGGACGTTGCCGTGACCGATTTCAGCATGGGCCATGGCGACTCATCGATCGACGGCTTCAACCTGCTGCGTCGGCTGGTGCGTCTGTACCCCGAGACACGTATCGTCATTGTCAGCGCGCAGACCAATCCCGGTGTGGTCACGCGTGCGATGAAGCTCGGCGCCCGCGCCTTCGTCAGCAAGGAGGACGAACTCGATGAGATTGTTCGTGCTTGCGTGCATGTGACGGTCAGCAACGGTCACTTCTATTCGCCGTCGATCCGCGCCGTGCTAGACAACGCGTCGGCGGCGGCCGCGCCCAGCACCGAGCTGACGCTTCGCGAACTGGAAGTCATCCGGCTATATGCGCAGGGGTTTCAACTGAGCGAGATCGCCAAAAAGCTCGGTCGCTCAGTCAGCACGATTTCCAGCCAGAAGACCGTAGCCATGCGCAAGCTCAACGTACAGACAAATACAGACCTGATTCGTTACGCCTACGAAAACGGACTGATCTGATCCTTCCATCGGGCCATGCAACAGATTCTCGACCGCACCCAGGAATCCCTGGCCCAATCCTTCCAGACGCTTGCCCGCAACGCGAGACGGCAGCAGCACCTCTACTACGTCACGGTTGGCCTGCTGATCGTGATCGTCATCGTGTCGGGGCTGTTGCTTGCGGGACTGGCGGCAGCCCGGCACCTCGATGTCAGGCGCAACCATGTGGCGCAGTACGTCAGCACCATTTCGCTTCAATTGCAGGGGGAGACGTCGCTGTTGCGGCGCACCGCGCTGACATTGCGGTTCTATCTCGAGACCGACAGCGTCGGACCGGTTGACGCGGCGGTATTCGATGGAATCCAGCGAAACGGCAAATTCTTGTCGGCAGACGGACGCTATGCGCTGCTGGTGCCACCGGCGACGCAACAAGCCTGGGGACACGCGACGGCGCAGCGCCTGTGGCAGCTTCAGCAAATCGCCACGGCGACGATCACTACGCAGATGGCGTTTCAACAGAACCACATTGCCTATATTGTGGATGCCGATGCCGCCTTCGCCATCATCTTGTCGCCCACGCGGCTGCCCGAATACGTGATCTCCAGCCTTGGGCCCGGCCACGTTTCTGTGCTGCGCGACGCGATAGCCCAAAGCGTACGCGAGCATCCGGGCCAGCCACAGCAACCCGCCTGGATTGGTCCGGTCGAAGACCCGCTGCTGAAAGAACAGACTGTGACGGCCGTGCTGGCAACTACCACGGCGAACCGCCGGCACAGTGCCTACCTTGCCGCAAGCATTCCCGCAAGCGCCTTCCTGGCGCGCCTGAAGCGGCCGGCCGACCCTGCCATGCTGTTGCTGATCAACCCGGCGAATGTGCCGGTCGATGTGTCGCCGCCAATCAGCCCCGTCCAAATCCAAAGCATCCTGTCGAACGTCCCGCAGACGCCAACCGAATCGCTTGCGATCACGCGCTCTGGCCTGTTGCTGGTGCAGCCGTTGAACCCTGGATTCGGCTCGCTGGTCTATGCGCTGTCGTTCCGGACGCTGGCCGGATCGATTGCCGCAGAACTGATCGCCATTGGTGGCATCGGCGTCTTCCTGATCGGCTGTATCGTTTTGGTAGCGCGATACTGGGACGTTCACCTGCTGCGCCGCGGTCACGCAGAAGCCGCACGTGCGCTCGAGAGTGAAACCATCAACCATGTTCTTGTGAGTGCCACGCCTATCGGGCTTTGCATCGTGCGTAAGCGCGATAACCAGATCATCACGTCGAATGCGGTCGCCAATGCGTTGCTTGGCCGCGCACAGGGCGCATCGCTGCCCGCCCATATTGCCGACGCGCTGTACGCCGCGTCCGCCGCCCCCGCGCAGCCCGGCCAAGGTGCGATCGCCCAGGTCACCGTCCCGGCATCGCCGGGCGCGTCGTCGCATGATGCGCCCGATGTGGCCGCAGCACTACGACAGTTTCTTCTCGTCACTTGCGCGCCGGTCCGCTATGGCGATGAGGATGTGCTGTTCTGCGCCATCCAGGATGTGACGGCGCAGCACCGGCTGGAGGACCAACTGCGTGCCGCCCGCGAAGCGGCCGAGGCGATGATGCGTGCGCGGTCCAATTTCTTCGCGGCGATGAGCCACGAGATTCGCACGCCGTTGAATGCGCTGCTTGGCAATCTGGAACTGCTGGTCCGCGCGGACGGTATGGGCGCCCAGGCCTCCCGGCTGCGCGCGCTGCAGGTGGCGTCGGACGGCCTGCGCCGGATCGTCAACGACATCCTCGATTTTTCGAAGATCGACGCAGGCGAGATGAAGTTGGCCAATGAATCGTTCCGACCGCTCGAGGATCTGGAAAGCCTGTCGATGTCCTATGCGCCGATGGTCGCGGAACGGCCCATCCGCTTCTACGTGCACCTGTCGCCCACACTGGATGGCGCGTTTTTTGGAGACCGCACGCGAATCTCCCAGATCATTGGCAATCTGCTCGGCAATGCCTTTAAATTCACGGCCTGCGGCAAGATCGTGCTGAGCGCGGAAATCACGGTCGATACCGAGCAGCGCACCATATTTGTCTGCCGCGTACGCGATTCCGGCATTGGCATGCCGCCGACGCTGGTATCCCGCGTCTTCCATCCTTTCGTGCAGGCGGAGCCGGGGACTTCGGCCCGCTATGGTGGAACGGGGCTCGGCCTTTCCATTTGCGCGCGCCTGACAGAACTGATGGACGGACATATCGGCGTGGAAAGCGTCGAAGGCGTTGGCAGCGCGTTCACCATCTCCATTCCGTTGCCGCAAGCGCCCGGTGAGCAGACGGCCCACGAGCCCGCTGTCCGCGGCAGCCAGGCGATGGTTCTGTGCCAGGAGCCGGAATCGGGCAACATTATCGAAGCATGGCTGCAACGCGACGGCTGGCGAACGCAGGTGTTCCACCAGATTGATCCGGCGCTTGGCTGGCTGCGCAACAATCGCCCGCACATCCTGATCGTGACAGGAGAATACAGCCTGCAGACGGTTCAGGCACTGCGCGACGTCCACGGCGCCCAGGCGGTTTGGATCACCCGCAATGGCCCGGAGCACCCGCGTGCGTGCGCGCCGGGGGTATTCGAAGTGACCACGTTCGATCATGCCGCCCTCCTCGCCGCAGCGCTCGCGGCACTGAATGCCGACAACACGCCCACCCTGGTCGATGTGTGCGAGCTTGACGGGGCAACGCGATCATCGGCACGGCTCGACGACCCGGACGCAACCGGCAGGCTGCCGGGTCCACCCCGTACGATCCTGGTGGCGGAGGACAATGCGCTAAACCAGACGCTGATCGCCGAACAGCTTAAAACGCTGGGCTGGCACGCGATCGTCGCCGGTGACGGACGTCAGGCCCTCGCGATCCTTGAGGAAGATGTGGCCGACGTCGACGTCGTGCTGACGGACATTCATATGCCCGTGATGGATGGCTACCAACTTCTGGCTGCTGTCCGTGCGCTACGGCCGGACCTGCCGGTTCTGGCATACAGCGCCGTCACGCGCGACGATCATGCTGGCGACTGGCTCGCGCGCGGCTTCGCCGGCCATATTGCCAAGCCGGCATCGCTGCGGTCGCTCGGCACCGCGCTGTCCGAAATTCCCGTACATCAATTGCACGACGAGGCAATTTCCATGGAAGAACATCAGGACGTCGCCGACGCTTCGCCAATTCCAGCATCGGAATGCGCGCGCTATCGCGCCATTCTCCGCGCGCATCTTCAGCATGACGAGCCCGAACTGGCCGACATCGTGCTTCGCCGCGATGCGGCAGCGCTGGGCCATTGGGCCCATCGTTCGGCGGGCGCCTTCCTGATCGTCAGCGAAATCGCGCTCGTGGACATGTGCCGTGCGGTGGAACACCTGTGCGAGGCGTCCCCGCTCCAGTGGACGGACGACATTGCGACTTCGGCAGCAGAGTTGCTGGACAGCATCCGGCAGTTCAGTAACGCGCACGACGCCGACGATACCGCTCCCACATCCTAGAGCTAGCGGCTCCGGCGCCCATCTCGCACGGCGAGCGCCCCACCACACCACCACGCCCCAACACGCCACAACGGGCCCGCATCACCCGGGATTTGCGCAGGCGAGGCAGACGGGACGATAATGACGCGTCCAACGTCGCGCTCATGCTTTTAGCGCGACGATCGACTTTCCTCCGCAAGTCATCGCCCCCTGTTCCATGCAGCCCCATCAAGGCCTACCCCGGCCCCAGCGTACCTGGGCCATTCTCACCGTGTTCTGCGGCCTGATCATGGCCGTGCTGGATGGATCGATTGCCAACATCGCGCTTCCTTCGATCTCCCGTGAACTACAAGCTGATCCGGCGCGCACGATCTGGGTGGTCAACGCCTACCAGTTGACCGTCACGGTATGTTTGCTGCCCCTTTCGTCGCTGGGCGATATCCTCGGCTACAAGCGCGTCTACCGCGTCGGACTGGCCACCTTTCTGGTGGGCTCGTTGCTGTGCGCACTTTCGGTTAATTTGCCGATGCTGGTGGCGTCCCGCGTGATACAGGGCATCGGCGGCGCCGGGATCATGAGCGTCAACACTGCACTGGTCCGCTATATTTACCCGCCGACGAAGCTCGGGCGTGGCATCGGACTCAACGCGCTGGTGGTCGGCGTGACGATCGCCGTCGGGCCTTCGCTGGGCGCGTTGATTCTCGGCATCGGCAGCTGGCAGTGGCTGTTTGCTGTCAACGTGCCCGTCGCCATTGCGGCTCTGGCCATTTCTCGTAGCGCATTGCCCGAAACGCCGCCGCAGCCGCATTCCTTCGACTATCCCAGCGCTGTACTGTCGGCCATCGTATTCGGCCTCTTTATCCTCGGTGTCGACGGACTTGGCCATGACGCCCTGCGCGTCGCGGGCATCGCCGGCGTGCTGCTGGCGATTTTCCTGGGATGGATTCTGGTCCGCCGGCAACGTGGGCGCACCGCACCGCTGGTCCCTGTCGATCTGTTCGCCAGCCGGGCCTTTACGCTTGCCGTGGGGACGTCCTTCTGCTCGTTCATGACGCAGATGCTGGCTTTCGTTTCCTTGCCGTTCTATCTCGAATACCAGTTGGGTCGCAGTTTGCAGGAGACCGGCCTGTTGATCACGCCATGGCCGCTCATGGTGGCGCTCATGGCCGTGGTTTCGGGGCGTCTGTCCGACCGCTATCCGGCCAGCATCCTTGCGGGCGCCGGATTGCTCATGCTGTCGTGCGGACTGCTCAGCCTTTCACTACTGGGACCCGACGCATCGAGCCTCGACATCGCGTGGCGCACGGCGTTGTGCGGTATCGGCTTCGGCTTCTTCCAGTCGCCCAACAACCGCGCGATGATTGGCGCCACGCCGCGCGAGCGCAGCGGCGGGGCCAGCGGGGCGCAAGCCACCACGCGCCTGCTGGGCCAGACCACCGGCACGGCGGTGGTGGCGCTGATGTTCAGCCTCGATCAACAAGGCGCCGCTCGCATGGCGCTTCATGTCGCAGCCATCGTGGCCGGCATCGGCGCGGCGATCAGCCTGAGCCGCCTGCGGGACCGACCGATTCCCGCGTCGACCACGTCGGCCGAGCCTGACGCCTAAGACGATTCGAGCCTTGCGTCGCGGAAACGCAGGGCTCGGTCCGTCCGCTGCACCATTGGCTCGCGGCAAATCCGTGTCGTCGTTATTCAGCCTTCGCGCCGGATTCCTTTACCACCTTGGCCCATTTGGCGATCTCGGCGCGCTGGTATTCGGCGAGTTTCTCCGGCGTTCCCAGCACCGGATCCAGGCCCAGCGTCTTCAGCTTGGCCTGGACATCGGGCAGCGTGAAGATGCGATTCAGCTCCGCGTTCAGACGGCTGACGATTTCCTTGGGCGTGTTGGCTGGTGCAAAGACTGCGAACCACGACGTGGCCTCGTAGCCGGGCAGACCTTGCTCTGCGATAGTCGGGATGTCGGGCGCGGATGCCGAGCGTTGCGCACTGGTTACGCCCAGCGCACGCAATTTGCCCTCCTTCACCACCGGTAGCGCGGACGGCAGATTGTCGAACATCATGGTGATATGCCCGCCGAGCAGGTCAGGAATCGCCATGGCGCGGCCCTTGTATGGCACATGCGTGATCTTGGTGCCCGCCATCGTGTTGAACAGTTCGCCCGCCACGTGCAGCGAAGTCCCGACGCCTGGCGTGCCGAACGTCAGTTGACCCGGCTTTGACTTGGCCAGCGCAATCAGCTCCTGCACGTTCTTGGCGGGCACTGATGGATGCACGACGAGGACGTTGGGCGTCGAGGCCAGCAGGATCACTGGCACGAAGTCCTTGACCATGTCATAGGGCATCTTGCTGTAGAGCGCGCCGTTGATCGAATGCGTGCCGACCGTGCCCAATGCCAGCGTGTATCCATCGGGCGGGGCATGGGCCACGGCCTCGGCGCCGATATTGCCGCCGGCGCCGGGCTTGTTGTCGACCACTACCGGCTGGCCCAGAGACACTTTTTCAGAAAACAGACGCGCAAGAATGTCAGGCGCCCCGCCGCTCGGGAACCCGACCACCATGCGAATCGGCTTGGTGGGATAGGTCTCGGCGGCCTGCAATGCAGGCATCGACACGATGGCTGCCGTGGCCGCCAGCATGGTCAGCAGCCTCCGACGCGGGAAGGTTCTTGCGCGCATGACGTTGTCTCCTATCTCGTTGTTATGGGCCAGACCGCAACTACACGGCAATATTGCCGAATTCCTTGCTGACCTGATCGTGCAGCCGGCGCATGCCGCGCAGCCAGCGATCGTAGTCCTGACCCTTGCGGCGATAGTACTCGAGCACTTCGGGATGGGGCAGTATGAGGAAACTCTCGTTGACAACGCCTTCGAGCGTCTTCTCGGCAACGTGTTCTGGCGTGACCGAACCCGCCTGCAAGAAGCCCTTGCGCTCGCCACTTTCGCCAAACAGCATTTTCGTCTGGACGCCTTGCGGGCAGATGCAACTGACCTTGATGCCACGGTCGCCGTACGTGATCGATAGCCATTCGGCAAAGCCGATCGCCGCATGCTTGGTCACCGCATACGGCGCCGAGCCGATCTGCGACAGCAGGCCGGCCGCGGACACGGTGTTGATGAAGTAGCCGTCGCCGCGCTCCAGCATCTGCGGCAGCGCGGCCTTTGCGGCATGGATGTGCGCCATCACGTTGATGTCCCAGATGCGTTGCCATTCTTCCGCACTGGCGTCGAGGCCCTTGCGCAGGATGATGCCGGCATTCGAGCAGAACACATCCACCTGGCCAAAGCGGCGCGTCGCGATATCGACCAGCGCCTGCACGGCTTCGGCATCGGCCACGTCCACGCGCTGCGCAAACAGCTGGCATTCCGGCGCGATCTTCGCTGCCTCCGCCGCCACCTGCGCGGCGCCGGCTTCGTCGATATCGGCCACCGCCACGGCGCGGGCGCCCGCCTTGGCGAAGGCCATCACCAACGCCCGGCCGATACCGGTGCCGCCGCCGGTCACGATCACTGTCTTGTTGCGAATATCCATGCTTGTCTCCTCATCGTTCTTGATTGCATTCGCATCACGCGGGCTGCCAAAGCCGCGTGGCAAGGGTGTCGGCAAGCTCGCGAATCCGCGGACCGAGATTGCCTTCGAGAATTTCCGGCGACAGCCGCGTCGACGCGCCACCGATGTTGATCGACAGCACTTCCGAGCCATCGGCCAGGCGAACCGGCGCGGCGGCGCCACTGACCGACCGATCCCATTCGGCGTGGGCCACGCAGAAACCGCGTCGCGCGTGTTCGCGCAATGCGCGGTCGAGTTTGCTGCGCACGCCAGCCCAGCGCGCGCCGTGATGACGTTCGAGCTGCTCAAGCACCGCGCCACGCCGCGCCGCGGGCAGCCCGGCAAGCCAAGCGCGCCCGATTGCCGACGTGGCCATCGGCAGCCGGGAGCCCGGTGTCAGGCGCATCACCAGCGCACCGCGCGGCTGGCAGACTTCCAGGTACAGCATGTCATGGCGATCCGGCGCGGCCAGCGCAACCGTACAGCCCGTAGCAAACGCCAGCGACTGCATCAGCGGCTGCGCGATATTCCGGATGCCGGCGCCGGACAGATATCGCTGACCAGGCAGCATTGCGCTCTGCCCGATCCGGTATTTCTCGTGGCCTTCCACATAAACGAGATAGCCAAGGCTGGCGAGCGTATAGGTGAGCCGCGACACCGTTGGTCGGGGAATACCCGTACGGCGCGACAACTCGGCGTTGCCAAGAAAGTCGTCTCCAGGCCCGAAGGCGCGCAGCAATTCGATTCCGCGCGCCAGCGCCGTGACGAAATTCCGGTCTTCACTGTCCAGCGGATGCGCGGCCTCGCCGGATACCAGCGCGGCATCGGTGGGTCGAGGAATCGAGGTCGTGCGTTTCATGTGCCTTTCATATCAGTTTCTGTGCCGGGGCAGCGGCGCTATGTAGCGAAAACATACGGGTCATATGCGCTGTACATAGGTTCCGCCGGCGGCAGATGAATGCGTTATCGCGCCACTTGCACGCTGAAATCAGGGAATACACCGACGATGCACAGCACTTCAAAGGGGTGCTATTTCGCACACCGGAATACTACGTCCGATTGCTTGACGCTCGCGGAAACGCTATGCAAAGTCGCCGAAAAAGAACGACCGTGCGAGAACACGACACGGCGTCAGAGACCGCGCGGGTGCCGTCCCGGTACACCATCGCAAGGAGACAAAGCATGGCCTTGTTTTTCCAGCAGTTACTCAACGGCCTGACACTGGGTGGCGTCTATAGCCTGGTGGCGCTGGGGCTGACCCTGGTCTACGGCATCCTGCACGTGCCCAACTTCGCGCACGGCGCGTTGTACATGGCGGGCGCCTACGTGTCGTACTACGCCATGACGACGCTCGGCCTGAACTACTGGCTGGCGATGCTGGCGGCGGCCGCGGTGGTTGCGGTGCTGTCGATGCTGGCTGACCGGCTGGTGTTCCACCCGCTGCGCAACGCGCCCGAGATCCACGACATGATCGCCGCGATCGGCATCCTGCTGTTCCTCGAAGCCGGCGCGCAGGCGCTGTGGGGCGCCGACTTCCACCGCATGCCGACACCGTATGGCCAGATGGTCGAGATCTTCGGCCTGACCGCGCCGCTGCAGCGCCTGCTGATCATCGTCGCGGCGTTCGGCCTGATGGTGCTGCTGCATCTGTTCCTGACGCGCACGGTGACCGGTTCGACCATCATGGCGATGGCGCAGAACCGCGAAGGCGCGGCCCTGGTCGGCATCGACGCCACGCGCGTCACGCTGCTCGTCTTTGCCATTTCCGGCGCGCTCGCGGCGATCGCCGCAACGCTCTACGCGCCGATCAACCTGGTCTATCCCAGCATGGGCAATCTGGTGATCACCAAGGCGTTCGTGATCATCATCCTCGGCGGCATGGGCAGCATTCCCGGGGCGATTGTCGGCGGACTGATCATCGGCATGGCGGAGAGCTTCGGCGGTTTCTATATCTCCACGGACTACAAGGACATCATCGCCTTCGTGCTGCTCGTGGTCATCCTTTCGGTTCGTCCGCAGGGCCTGTTCGCCGGCAAGGCCGCTTAAGGAGAGACAGACATGAAAGCACTGCAAGGAAAGACCGGCTGGATGTTGCTGCTGGCAGCCGCCATCGCGTTTCCGCTGGTCGTGCCCAACAGCTATTTCTTGTCCGTGATGACGCTCGCGTTCATCACGGCCATCGCGACACTGGGCCTGAACCTGCTGACCGGCTACACCGGCCAGCTCAATCTGGCGCACGGCGGCTTCATGGCCATCGGCGCCTATACGCTGGGCATTCTCACGGTCGATCATCAAATGCCGTTCTGGCTCGCCTTCGCCTTGTCCGGCGTGGTGTGCATGGTGCTCGGCTATGTCGTCGGCGTGGTGTCGCTGCGGCTCAAGGGCCATTACTTCTCGATTTTCACGATGTGCGTGGGCTACATCATCTATCTGCTGATCGAGAAATGGGAAGGCCTGACGCACGGCGCGGTCGGTCTGATCGGCATTCCGGTGCCGGCCGCCATCGGCCCGGTCACGTTCGACAGCGTGCAGGCGCAGTACTACCTCGTACTGTTCTTCCTGGTGATCGGCACGTTCGTGATGCATCGCATCGTCGGTTCCCTGCTGGGACGCGGCTTCATGGCGGTGCGCAACAGCGATGCGCTGGCCGAAGCGCTGGGCATCAACCTCATGCGAACCAAAGTGCTGTCGTTCGTGCTGTCGGTCTGCTATGCCGGCATCGCTGGCGCGCTGTACGCAGGGCAGGTGCGCTTTCTGGGGCCGGACATCGCACGCACCGACGTCACGTTCGATATGGTCATGGCGATGCTGGTGGGCGGCGCGGGCACCCTGCTCGGTCCGCTGCTCGGCGCGCTGCTGGTGCCCTGGGTCACGCAGACGCTGCAGTTCCTGCAGGACTACCGGATGCTGGTGTTTGGCCCTGTGCTGATCCTGCTGATCATCTTCCTGCCCGATGGCATCGTGGGTTCGTACCTGAAGCGGCAGGCGCGCCGCGCCGCGGCGCAGCGTCGCGGCCAGCTGGCCGCCGCGCGCACGGCACATGCCGCGGCCCCGGTCGCCACTACCCGCACTGGAGCCGAAAATGCTTGAGATCCGCAACCTGACAAAGAAATTCGGCGGCCTGACCGCCGTGCACGATGTCTCGGTGAGATTCGAAAGCGGCCATATCAACGCCATCATCGGCCCGAACGGCGCGGGAAAAACCACCTTCTTCAACCTGATCGCCGGCACGCACGCGCCCACCACTGGCCAGATCCTGTTCAAGGGCCAGGACGTGGCCGGCCTGCGCGCCGACCAGATCGCGCGGCTTGGCGTGGCCCGCACGTTCCAGGCCACCGCGCTGTTCGATCGCGCCACCGTGCTCGACAACCTCATCGTCGGCCACCGCCTGCGCACGAAATCCGGTCTGGGCGATGTGCTACTCAACACGCGCCGCATGCGCGAGGAAGAAAAGCTGTGCCGCGAGAAGGCCGAAGAGGCGCTCGACTTCGTCGGGCTGTCGCACCTCGCGCATGAAGTCGCCGCCGACATTACCCAGGAGGCGCGCAAGCGTGTGGCGTTTGCGCTGGCGCTGGCCACCGATCCCGAACTGCTCCTGCTCGACGAACCTGCCGGCGGTGTGAACCCCGAGGAAACCGTGGGCCTGGCCGAGCTGATCCGCAAGATGGTGCGCCACGGCAAGACCGTCTGCCTGATCGAACACAAGATGGACATGATCATGCGGCTGGCCGACAAGATCATGGTGCTCAACTACGGCGAGAAGATTGCCGAAGGCACGCCTGCACAGGTCCAGCAGGATCCGCGCGTCATCGAAGCCTATCTGGGAGCCGACCATGTTGCAGCTTGAACGCGTCTCGCTGTCGTACGGCAGTTTCCGCGCGCTGGACAACATCTCGCTGCATGCGGGCGCGGGCGAACTGGTGGTGCTGCTTGGCGCCAACGGTGCGGGCAAGAGTTCGATCTTCCTCGCGATGAGCGGCATTCACCGCACCAGTAGCGGCAGCATGCGTTTCGACGGACGCGAACTTGGCGGCATGAAGCCGTCGCAGATCGTGCAGGCGGGGCTGGTGCATTGCCCGGAAGGCCGCAAGCTGTTTCCAGCGATGAGCGTCGAGAAGAACCTGACGCTGGGCGCCTACGTGCATCGCCGCGACCGCGCCGGCATCCGGACCACACTTGAAGAGGTCTACGAAATGTTCCCGATCCTGCGGCAGAAAAAGGACGACGCCGCGGGATCGCTGTCGGGTGGCCAGCAACAGATGGTGGCACTGGGCCGCGCGTTGATGGGCCGGCCGCGCGCGCTGTTGCTCGACGAGCCGTCGCTGGGCCTGGCGCCGCTGGTGGTCAAGCAGATGTTCGAAGTCATCCAGCGCATCAATCGCGCCGGCACGACAGTCCTGCTGGCCGAACAGAACGCCTACGCGGCGCTGGGCATTGCCCACCGCGCCTACGTGATCGAAAGCGGCCGCATCGTCATGGAAGGCGATCGCGACACGCTCTTGCGGGACGAAGGCATTCGCAAGGCGTATATCGGAGGATAGGGTTTTCTTCGCGCCGCGCGCCGGTGCAGTGCGAAGTCAGAACAAACGCAGTGAAAAATCCAAAGGAGACAGCACATGCAGCACAAGACATTGGGTCGTTTCTTCGCGCTGGCCACCTGCGCCGCCGCAGCCGTGATCGCTTCATCGCCCGCCATGGCGCAGGAAGTCGTCAAGATCGGTTACACCGGTCCTCTATCTGGCGGCGCCGCGCTGTATGGCAAGAACGTGCTGTCCGGCATCCAGATGGCCGTGGATGAAATCAACGCGAGCGGGCTCCAGGTCAACGGCAAGAAGGTGAAGCTCGAAGTCGTCTCGCTGGACGACAAATACGCTCCGGCGGAGGCCGCCATCAATGCGCGCCGTCTGGTGCAGCAATACAAGACGCCGGCCGTGTTCGTGCCGCATTCGGGCGGCATCTTCGCGCTGCAGGCATTCAACGAGCAGGAGAAATTCCTGGTCATGGCCTATTCCAGCGTGCCGCGCATCACCGATGCCGGCAACAAGCTGACGATCCGCATTCCGCCGGCCTATACCGGCTATATCGAGCCGTTCGTGAAAGCGCAGATGAAGCGCTATGGCAAAAATGTGGCGCTGGTGCCAGCCGATCATGATTATGCAAAGGCCTGGGTGCAGGCCTTCGTGCCCGCATGGGAAGGCGCAGGAGGCAAGATCGTCGGCAACAATCCGATGTCGTACACCAAGGCCACCGACTTCTATACCGGCGTGTCGCGCGCCATTGCCGACAAACCCGATGTGATGTTCGTGGGCGGCCCGTCGGAGCCAACCGCGCTGGTGGTCAAGCAGGCGCGCGAGCTGGGCTTCAAGGGCGGCTTTATCATCATGGACCAGGCCAAGATGGACGAGATGGCCAAGGTCACGAACGGCCTGGGCATGCTGGAAGGATCGATCGGCGTGATGCCGCTCGTCAACGATGCGCGCCCGGCTGCGCAGGCCTATAACGCACGCTACAAGAAGCTGCACGACGGCCGCGACGCCACCACCGAGATGTCGCTGAACTACACCATGACCTGGGCGCTGGCGAATGCGATGAAGCTGGCCGGCACGACCACCGATGCTGCCGCGATTCGCGCCAAGATGCCCGATGCCGTGAAGGCGCTGCCCAAGGAAGTGAATCCGAACGAAGTGGATGGCATCGACGCCAAGGGCGGATCCGTGGCGGATACCGTTGTGGGCTGGGTGCAGAAGGGCAAGATCGAACCGGTGCGTTTGTCCGAACTGGCCAAGTAAGGTCCGGACGTCCCGGTATCACGCGAGAGAGAGGCGGAGGGAGTACCCTGCTGGCGGGCTGACCAGCAATACAAAAGCAAGCAGAAAATCGTAAGTGGAGAGAAAGAGGGCGTCCGGCAAAACCGGACGCCCTTTGTCTTTTCGAGCGAATACGACGATCGCTCGGACGCGACGCCTTAGCGGCGCTCGTCGTTGCGCGCCTGCTGCGTGTGACGCGCCTGCTCCTGCTGCGCGCGCTGTTGCTGCTGTTGTTGCTGCTGGCGCTGCCGCTCCTGTTGCTGGCGTTGCTGTTCCTGAACCTGCCGCTGCTGCTCCTGCACCTGCCTTTGCTGTTGCTGTTGCTGTTGTTCCTGCATGCGGCGCTGCTGTTCCTGCGCCTGACGCTGCTGCTCCATCTGCTGACGTTGCATCGCCTGCTGGCGCTGCTGCTCGAACTGCTGCCGCTGCTGCTCCTGAGCCTGGCGCGCCTGCTCCAGCTGTTGACGCTGTGCCGCCTGCTGGCGCTGCTGATCCATCTGCTGGCGCTGTTGCTCCTGCTGCTGGCGTTGCTGGTCGAATTGCTGCTGACGCTGCTGCGCCTGGCGCTGCATGTCCTGCTGTTGCCGCTCCTGCTGCTGGCGTTGCTGGTCGAATTGCTGCTGACGCTGCTGCGCCTGCCGCTGCGCGTCCTGTTGTTGCCGCTCTTGCTGCTGGCGTTGCTGGTCGAATTGCTGTTGACGCTGCTGCGCCTGCCGCTGCATGTCCTGCTGTTGCCGCTCCTGCTGCTGGCGTTGCTGGTCGAATTGCTGCTGACGCTGCTGCGCCTGGCGCTGCATGTCCTGCTGTTGCCGCTCCTGCTGCTGGCGTTGCTGATCGAATTGCTGGCGGTTCATTGCATCGCGACGCTGACTATCAAGCTGCCGCTGCTGTTCCTGGGACATGCGCTGCAGATCCTGTTGCTGGTTGCGACGCATGTCCTGCGCCTGGCGCTGCTGGTCTTGCAACTGGCGTTGCTGGTCATCGCGTTGTCTCTGCAGCGCCTGTTGCTGACGCTGCTGAAAATCGCCGGCCTGCCGCTGCTGTTCCTGCAGTTGCCGTTGCTGGTCGACCTGCTGACGCTGACTTTCGGGGGTCAGGCCGCGCATTTGCTCGGGCCGCTGGCCGCGCGCCGCGGCCGCCTGGCTCATGCGCACATCGGGCTGCCATGGCATCGCCTGCGCTGACGGCGCGTCGCGATACAGGCCCTGCTGCAACTGCTGGCGATTTGCCTGCGTGGGCGTTGGGCCGCGCCAAGCGGGTCCCGCGCCGGCCGTGCCGCCTTCGCGGGCAAAGCGCCGTGCCAGCTCGTCGGGCCCTATGTGCCCGGGAGGGTGCGCGGCAATGGCCTGCCGTGCGAATCCCTGACGCGCCATCGGCGGCACGTCTTGCGGCCTCGCGCCGCCGATCAGGCTTGCCTTGACCGGCGCCATCGGCGGCGCACCGCGCCCTTCTCCCACCGGCAACTGGCGCCATTCGTCACGATAGCTGCCGCGCGGCACCGGCCGGCCCTCGACGAAATTGCGTGACGGCATGCCCGATATGGCCCCCGGAACGTTACGGTTGACCCAGCGGTCGCGGTCGCCACCACGCATCCAGGTGTTGTTCACGGTTATGTTGTTGATCCGCGTGACGTAGGTAGGGCTTGTGCGATACACGGGCCGGTACACGTCGCGCGGGCCCAGCGGATACCACGCCACGCCCGGGCCGCCGCCGATGCGGATGGAGGTCGAGACGCCGCCGATAAAGCCAACCACGGCTGGCGCGTAGCACGGCCGCACTGCCACCGGGCCGGGCACCCAGCCCCAGCGGCTGCCGAAGTACGCCCAGCGTCCGTAGTGCGACGGCGCGAAGCCCCACGGCGCATCGTCGATCCACGTCCATCCCCACGGCGCCACCCAGGCCCAGTGCCCGGTGCTGTAAGGCGCCCAGCCGGCGGACACGGCGCGCGGAAACCATACGGCGCCGTATCCAGGGTCCTGCTGCCAGTCGCCGTAGTCGTCCAGCGCCGTATATCCGGTCATCTCGGCCGGTACATAGCGCGCAGTGGGCGAGGCGTCCTCGCGCGCATCGCGCGCCGCGGTCCACTGGTCGAACGCGTCGGCCGGCGGATAGCTGCCCTGTCCCGCATCGGCCAGATCGGTTCCGGCAAAGCGCAGGCGCTGCCCGCGCTCCAGTTCGACGGACCGAGTGTCCCCATAAAGCACCGCGCTGCCGTGGCGCATCGTCACCAGCGTGGTGGTGCCGTCCGGAGCCACATCGAGTCGATAGTCGCCGGGTTCGCGCGGCACGAATGCCAGATTCGGGGTGTCCACTTCCACCTGCTGGTCCGGCGGCAGCGCGCGCACCCGCAACTGCAGCGAGCCCTGCGTCAGCTTGATCTGCGTGGTCCGGTCGTCGAGATTCAGGATAGTGGCTGCGGAAGCGCCCCCGAGCCGTACCGCCGTGGCGCCGGCATGCAATTCCGCACGGCCGCCCGGATCCACCCACAGCCGGTCGCCGGTGGTAAACGGGCGGTTTGGCACCACCGCCGCCCAGTCGTCGGATCCCGCCGGCGCAAAGCTCAGACCGCCCGACATATCGGTGACGGTCGCGATCCGCGACGGCGGGTCGGTCACCGCCGCATCGGGATTGCCAAGCACATTGCCGTCGGCGGGATCGGGCCGACCATAGGGCTGCCCATATGCCGGCGGCGCGGCGGGGCCGTAGTTCTGCGCCTGGACGAGGCCTTGGCCAAGCAACGCGGCCAGGCCGATGGCGACGGGCGCCAGTGCGAAGCGATAGCGGGATGACATGATGAAAAGTGTGGTTCTGGGCCGCCGCGCCGGCGACCATCGCAGGGCGGCGTACACCCTGTTGCCACCCTATATCGGATAACGGGACCGAACCTGACCTGTGCACCTGACTTTGTAAGTACATATTTCCCGGCGCGGCCCGAGGGGCTTGCGGGACAAAGGTGGAAACAAGTCTTGCAGGCGATGTGGAAATCGGCGGCCGGCTGGAAACGGTCCGGCGGGGCGTAGTGCTGCAGCGCCGCATTCGGATGCGCGGGCGCGCATCCGGCAAACCGGCTCAACGCGGCTGGTTGCGCAGGAAGTCGGTCAGGCGATCCGCGGGCATCGGACGGCCATAGAGATAGCCCTGCGCCTCGATGCAGCCATTGCGCAACAGGAAGTCGCGCTGAGCGGTGGTCTCCACGCCTTCGGCTACCACGCCGATCTTCAGGGTCTGCCCTACGTTGATGACCGAGCGGACGATGGCGGCGTCCACGCTGTCTTCGGTGACATTGCGGATAAACGACTGGTCGATCTTGAGCCGATCCACCGGGAACGACTTCAGGAAGCTGAGCGATGCGTAGCCGGTGCCGAAGTCGTCGCAAGTCAGCGTCACGCCGTCGCGGCGCAACGCCTGAAGCTGATCCGAGACTTCGTCGCCCTGCTGCAGCGCGATGGTTTCGGTGATCTCGATTTCCAGCAGGTTCGCCGGCAGTTCCAGCGCGCGCAGCACGTGCCTGACCTCCGTCAGCAACCGGCTTTCGGCCAGCTGTGCCGCAAACAGGTTGATTGCCACGCGCGGCGCATCGGGAAAGGTCAGCGACCACGCGCGCGCCTGTGCGCAGGCCGTGTGCAGCAGCCACATGCCGACGTCGGCGGCCACGCTGCTGGCAGCCAGCGCATCGATGAACGCGGCCGGCGTCAGCAGGCCCAGGGTGGGATGGCGCCAGCGCATCAGGGCTTCGGCGCCCACTACGCGCCCATCGCGCAGATCGACCTGGGGCTGGTACAGCAGTTCGAACTGGCGCTGCGCATAGGCTTCGCGCAGGGCCTGGACAAGGGACAGGCGCGTCGTGACATCGGCGCGCATCTGCGGCTTGAAGAAGCGGATGGTCCGGCCGCCATCGTGCTTGGCACGGGCCAGGGCCAGGCTGGCCGCCGCCAGCACGTCGGAGGCCGTGTCGCCGCCGGCCGGCATCACGCACGCGCCGAGACTGGCCAGCACATGGTGGCGGTTGCCGTCGAGTTCGTACGGGGCGGAAAGCATCGAAAGTATGGCGGCGCTGACATGCCGCACCAGCGTGGGGTCCGAAATCGACGTCAGCAGGATGCCGAATTCGTCGCTACCCACACGGCCGACCACTGCATCGCGCGGCGAGGCATCGCGCAGACGGCGCGCCACATGCTGCAGGATGGCATCGCCTTGCAGGTGGCCATGCATGTCGTTGAACGCGCGGAAATCGTCGATGCCTACCAGCAGCAGGGCAAAACGGGGCTTCGCCTCGCTTTGCAGACGCGCCTCCACCCGCTTGAAGAATGCCTGGCGGGCGACCACGCCGGTCAGCGAATCCACGTCCGCCGACGGCAAGGCGCCAGTCGCCTGTGTCCCCGACTTGGCCACCATCCCTGCCCTATCTGTAGTGATGAACATGTTTCCCGCTCAAGCTATTTGGCAAGTGTGACGAAAACCTTGAAAAAAGCAAGCGCTTCAGATTTGCGCATCAACCGCGCAACGGCAACGCTGGGGCTGGCCTTGTGCCGTTGAAATGACCCGGACGTTAAAGTACCCTACGCCGCAAATGCCTACCACCCAAACGAGGGATATCCGAATAAGGGATATCCCTTTGCTGGCGATGTCCGCCAGCATCCCGGCCACGCCAGACCCGGCCACGCTGCGGCCGCCAACGAGAGACTCGCATCTACCGTGAACCACTGGACCATCCGCACCCGCATCCTGGCAAGTTTCACCTTCGTCCTGCTGGTCATGACGCTGATGGGCGTCGTTGCCTACAACAGGCTGTCCGCCATCGAGCACGAAACGACGGTGATGCGCACCGATGCGCTGCCCGGCCTGAACTACAGCGCGGGCATGCGCGGCGTGTGGGGCGAGATCTATGTGCTGGCCTGGCAGACCGTGACGGCGCAGGACGCCGCCCAGCGCGGCAGGCTGCAGGCGCAGGCCGAAGACGCCGAACGTCGGCTCGACAAGCTGCAGAAGCTGTACGAGGAGACGGTGCAGCGCGAAGACGACCGGCAGCGCCTCCGCGTGTTCGTCGAAATTCGCGAAAGGTACCAACAGGCGGCGCTGCCCTATCGTGATGCGGCGCACTGGAAAGACAACGCCACGGCCGAAGCGGCGCTGCGCGGCAGTGCACACGAAATCTGGGCGGAGGGGCGCAAGGCCTTGCAGGAGCTGGTGGACGACAACGCTGCCGTCAACGACCGTGCCGCCGCGGGCATCGTGGCTTCGGTGTCGGCCGCCAAGAGCAGCATCGAAATCGCCCTGGCGATTGCCGTGGTCGCCGCTGCGGTATGCGGCTTCCTGCTGATGCGCGCCATCAACCGGCCCATGCGCGACATCGTGGGACTGCTGGCGACCATGCGCGGCGGCGACCTGCGCCAGCGCATGGCGCTGAATCGCGGTGACGAATTTCAGGCCGTGGAACAGGGCTTCAACCAGATGGCTGGCGAACTGACGTCGCTGGTCGGGCAGGCGCAGCGCTCGGCAATCCAGGTCACCACCTCGGTCAACGAAATTGCCGCCACGGCGCGACAGCAGCAGGCCACTGCCACTGAAACGGCGGCCACGACCACCCAGATCGGCGCGACCTCGCGCGAAATCTCGGCCACCGCCCGCGATCTGGTACGCACCATGAGCGAGGTTTCGCACGCCGCGGAGCAGACCGCCGGCCTGGCCGGCACAGGCCAGGTAGGCTTGTCGCGCATGGAGGGCACCATGCATCTGGTGATGGAGGCGGCGGGTTCGGTCAACGCACGGCTGGCCACGCTCAACGAGAAGGCCGGCAATATCAACCAGGTGGTGACCACCATCGCGCGCGTGGCCGACCAGACCAACCTGCTGTCGCTGAACGCCGCGATCGAGGCGGAAAAGGCAGGCGAATACGGCCGAGGCTTTTCGGTGGTCGCCACCGAAATCCGCCGCTTGGCCGACCAGACCGCCGTGGCCACCTACGACATCGAGCAGATCGTGCGCGAGATTCAGTCCGCGGTGGCCGCCGGCGTGATGGGCATGGACAAGTTCTCGGAAGAGGTGCGCCGCGGCATGTCGGAGGTCACCCAGGTAGGGGATCAGCTTTCCCAGATCATCGGTCAGGTGCAGTCGCTGGCGCCGCGCGTGCAGATGGTCAACGAAGGCATGCAGGCCCAAGCCGGTGGCGCCGAGCAGATCAATCAGGCGTTGATGCAGTTGTCCGAAGCGGCGCAGCAGACGGTGGAATCGCTGCGCCAGTCCGGCCAGGCCATCGACGAGCTGACGCTGGTTGCCAACGAACTGCGCAGCGGCGTATCGCGATTCAAGGTCTGAGCGGCCCCGCTCCTGTCATGGCGCTCTATCTGCTGTTCCGCATCGGCCCCGACTTCTACGCCCTCGATAGCGCCGAGGTGGCCGAAGTCCTGCCCCTGAGCCCCGTCAAGCAGATTCCGGGCACACCGGCATGGGTCAGCGGCGTGATGGCACGACGGGGCCGGCCGGTGCCCGTGATCGACATGAGCGCACGCGCCACTGGCGTACCCGTCTGCCCGCGCACCAGCACACGTACCGTTCTGGTGCATTACCGGCGTCCCGGCGATGCGCACGCCGCACCGCATCTGCTGGGCCTGCGGCTTGAATACGCCACCGATACGCTGCGCTGCGATCCGACCACTTTCGTCGATCCCGGCATCGATCCCGGTGAATCGCGTTATCTCGGCCCCGTGCGCCAGGACGCGCGAGGCCTGGTGCAATGGGTGCGTGTTGCCGAATTGCTGCCTCACGACGTCCATGCCCTGCTGTTTCCGGAAGTTGACCCGGCATGACGGACCACCCTCACCCCACCACACCGATCGAAGCACTGCTGAAGGAACGCATCGGACTCGATGCGGCGTCGGTGGGCCCGGCGGTGATCGCCCGTGCCGTCGAAGAACGGCGCGTGGCGGTCGGCGCGCTGGATCCGGCCGAATACTGGAACATGCTGCATGCGGTGCCGGACGAACTCCAGGCGCTTATCGAAGCGGTCGTGGTGCCCGAGACCTGGTTTTTCCGGCATCGCGAGGCTTTGCTGGCACTGGGCCGGTTTGCGGCGCAGCGCCTGTTTGGCGAAGGCAAACGCCAGTTGCGCATTCTGAGCGTGCCCTGCTCCACGGGCGAGGAACCGTACTCGATCGCCATGGCATTGCTCGATGCGGGGGTGCCGGCAGAGCGCTTTTGTATCGACGGCGTGGACATCAGCGCGCGAGCGCTGGAACGCGCGCGCATCGGCTTCTATGGCAGCAACGCGTTTCGCGGCGCCCCGCTCGATTTTCGCGACCGCTATTTCACGCCAGCTGCCGGCGGCTTCCAGCTATCGGCAAAGATACGATCGCGGGTGCGATGGGTTGCCGGCAACCTCGTCACGCCGGGTCTGCTGATGGGCGAGGCGCCCTACCATTTCGTGTTCTGCCGCAATCTGCTGATCTATTTCGACCCCGATACGCAACGCCGCGCTGTGCAGACGCTGCGCCGCCTTGCGGCGCCTGACGGCATGATCTTCGTAGGTCCCGCGGAAGCCAGCCTGCTGACACGGGAAGGTCTTGCCAGCGCCGGCGTGCCTCTCGCCTTTGCCTTTCATCCCGGATCGGACCGGTTGCCCGCAGCGGCTGGCGCGGCGCCATGCGCTCCCGTACCGCACGCACCGCCCCGCATGCTTGAGCCGACGCCGAAGCCCCACGCGCCAGCCGCACCGCGCGGGCCGGTGCGCACGGCCGTGCGCGCAACGGCGCGTACCGGCCTCGCATCGCTGCCCCATCCCGCACCGGCCTCCCCATCCGCTGCCGCCGACGGCGCCGACTTGGCTGCGATCGCCGCGCAAGCGGATCGCGGCGACCTCGCGGTGGCCACCGCGGCATGCCTGGAGTTCGTGGCCCAGCACGGATCATCGGCCAACGGCTGGTGCCTGCTCGGCGTGCTGCACGATGCGGCAGGCCGCACGGCCGATGCGCACGCTGCCTATCGCAAGGCCGTGTACCTCGATCCCGGCCACGAGGAAGCGCTGTACCATCTGGCGGCATTGCTGGATAGCGAAGGGGATGCAGCCGGCGCGCATCGTCTGCGCGAACGCGCCCAACGTCACGCCCGACTAAGCCATGAGTGATCCACTGGTTCGATCCTCCCTCCATGCATTGCCCGGCCTGGCGGCTGGCACTGTCGAAGACTGCTGGCGACACATCGGCACCGGCGGCGATCGGTCATGCCCGGAACTGGCCACGCACGTCCGATGCCGGAATTGCCCCGTGTACGCCCAGGCGGCGGTCACGGTGCTCGACTCGCTTTCCGCCGGAAGCCTGGCCTATAACGAAGACGCCGCATTGACTGCCGTCGATCTCGACAATCCCGCCGGGACCGAGGAAGCCGACCGGCGGGCAGGCCAATCGGTGGTGATATTCCGCGTAGGCGAGGAATGGCTGGCTCTGCCTACCGCGGTACTGGGCGAGATCACGGCGCCCGCCCCGGTACATTCACTGCCTCATCGACGCCATGCCGCATTGCTCGGCGTGGCCGCCGTGCGCGGCACGCTGCTGACGTGCGTTTCGCTTGGGTTGCTGTTCGGCACGTCGGCCGGCGACGACGCAAGCCAGCGCGCTGCGCGATTCCTGATCCTGGGGCACGGACGCGACGCCATCGCGCTGCCGGTGGCCGAAGTGGCCGGCGTGGAACGGGTCATGGCGGGCGCGCTGCTGCCGCTTCCCGCTACGCTCGCACGCGCGTCGGCACGCTACACGCAGGCGCTGTTCGAGCATGACGCTCGTAGCATCGGCCTGCTCAACGCCGACCTCCTTCGCCAGGCCCTGGCGCGGAGCCTGTCATGAATCCGGACCAACTACGCGACGCGTCGCTGCTGGAACTGTTCGCGCTCGAAGCGGACGCACAGGCGGACGTGCTCAATACCGGGCTGCTGGCGCTTGAACGCGACCCGACCGCCGCAGACCAGCTCGAGGCCTGCATGCGCGCCGCCCACTCGCTCAAGGGCGCGGCACGCATCGTCGGACTCGACAGCGGCGTCGGCGTGGCCCATTTGATGGAGGATTGCCTGGTGGAGGCGCAGCGCGGCACTCTGGCGCTCACGCCCGCGCATATCGATGTCCTGCTGCAAGGCACCGACCTGCTGCAACGCATCGGCAAGCCACCCGGCGGCAATCTCGACTGGCCGGAGACCGGCGGCAAGGCGCTCATCGAGGCATGGCTGACGGCCATGCGCGAACTGCTCGCCAGCAAGGGCGGCCCAGCGCTGCCGAAAGCGCGCCCCATCGATAACCCTGCTGTCGCTGGCGCGCGCGACACGGCCGTGGTCGGCGCCCAGGCTGACCTTACAGCCGATGCCGGCGCCGCGACCCGAATCGACGCCAGGATCGGCGCGGCGAGTCCTGCCGCTGCATTGGCGCCTGACGCAAGCGAACGAATGCTGCGCGTCAACGCGGACCGGCTCGATCGATTGCTGGCGATGGCGGGCGAAGCGCTGGTGGAATCGCACTGGCTTGCCCCGTTCGGCGACGCGCTGCAGCAGGCGCGGCGGCAGCAGATGCGCGCGTTGCAGGCGCTGGACGGCGTCCAGGCACTGCTTGACGCGCCAGACACCTCGCCGGACCACGGGCCCGGCAGCGCGTCCCGCATACGGGCGGCGCTGACGCAGGCACGCGACGTTCTAGAAAAAAGCCACGGCCAGCTTTCCGCGCGCGTGGAGGATTTCGACCAGTACCATCATCGCGCCAGTCGCCTGTCGCGCCGTCTCTACGACACCGCACTGTCGTGCCGCATGCGGCCTTTGTCCGACGGCATTACCGGTTATTCACGCATGGTGCGCGACCTGGGCCGAAGCCTTGGCAAGAGTGTGCATCTGGCGCTGTCCGGCGAACACACGCAGGTGGATCGCGACATCCTGGAGCAACTGGATGCGCCGCTAGCGCATCTGCTGCGCAACGCAGTAGACCATGGCATCGAGAGCCCCGAGGTGCGCCGCGCGGCCGGCAAGCCCGCGGAAGGGCGTGTCTCGCTGCATGCACGCCACAACGCCGGGCGGCTTGTGATCGAGATCTTCGACGATGGTGCGGGCGTCGATCTGGATGCGCTGCGCGCCGCGATCGTGCGTCGCGGGCTGGCACAACCGGACACGGTCGGACGGCTTTCGCAGGCCGAACTGCTCGAATTCCTGCTGCTGCCCGGCTTCAGTCTGCGCGAAACGGTCTCCGAAGTGTCAGGTCGCGGCGTTGGCCTCGATGCCGTGCAGGACATGGTGCGCGCCGTTCGCGGCAACCTCAAGGTCTCGCAACAACCGGGCAGCGGCCTGCACTTCCATCTCGAACTCCCGCTTACGCTGTCGGTGGTGCGCGCGCTGCTGGTTGAAGTGTCGGGCGAATGCTATGCATTCCCGCTCGGACATGTACTGCGCGCGGCCGCGGTGCCGCGCGACAGCATCGAACAGACCGAACAACTGCAGCACTTCAGGCATGAGCAGCGCCCGGTCGGACTGGTAAGCGCCGCGCAGGTGCTGCAACGTCCGGAAACGCTTCGCGAAGGGGATGCCGTACCTGTGGTGGTGATCGGCGAACAGGATCGCGTCTACGGTATCGCCGTGGACCGCCTGCTCGGCGAGCGCATGCTGGTGGTGCAGCCGCTGGCGCAGGTGCTCGGCAAGATCAAGGACATCGCGGCGGGCAGCCTGACAGACGATGGCACACCCGTTTTGATCTTCGATGTCGAAGACCTGCTGCGCTCGGTGGAAAAGCTGGTGGCCGACGGACGCATCGAGCGGGTACGCCAGGCCGGCAACGAAGCGGCCAGCGTGCCGCGCAAGCGAGTACTGGTGATCGACGATTCGCTCACGGTGCGCGAACTCGAGCGCAAGCTGCTGACCAGCCGCGGCTACGAGGTCGCGGTTGCCGTCGACGGCATGGATGGCTGGAACGTCTTGCGCGCCGAATCGTTCGACCTGGTCATCACCGACGTCGACATGCCACGCATGGATGGCATCGAGCTGGTGACGCGCATGCGGGCCGATGCGCGGCTGGCGCAATTGCCGGTGATGATCGTGTCCTACAAGGACCGCGAGCAGGACCGCGAACGCGGCATGCAGGCAGGGGCGGATTATTATCTGGCGAAAGGAAGTTTCCACGACACCGCACTGCTCGATGCAGTGCACGACCTGATCGGCGAGGCCCGCACATGAAGATCGGTATCGTCAATGACTCCCCATTGGCTGTCGCCGCACTGCGCCGCGCGATTGCGCTGGACACCGCGCTGGAAATCGTATGGGTGGCGGCCGACGGCCAGCAAGGTGTCGCGATGGCAGCCAGGCAGACCCCGGACCTGGTCCTGATGGATCTGATGATGCCCGTGATGGATGGGGTGGAAGCCACGCGCCGGATCATGGCCGCCACACCGTGCGCGATCGTGGTCGTGACGATGGATCTTGGGCGCAACGCCAACCAGGTGTTCGACGCCATGGGCCATGGCGCGATCGATGCGGTCGACACGCCCACGCTGACCGAATCGAGCAGCCGGCTCGAGGCCGGGCCGCTGCTGCGCAAGATTCGCAATATCGGCCGCCTGCTCAGTGGCCGCGCCCAGGCATCGCACACGGTTGCTGCCGCGCAATCCGCGCCGGCGGCACCGCGCCTGGTAGCAATCGGCGCTTCCGCCGGCGGCCCGGCGGCACTGGCCACGCTGCTTGGCGCATTGCCGGCAAATTTTGGCGCAGCCGTGGTCACCGTCCAGCACGTGGACGAAGCATTCGCGCAGGGCATGGCCGAATGGCTCGATGCGCAATGCCCGCTGCACGTGCGCATCGCACAGGCGGGCGAAGTGCCGCAAGCCGGCACGGTGCTGCTGGCAGGCACCAACGATCATCTGCGGTTGATTGCAGGGGCGCGCATGGCCTATACGCAGAAGCCCGGCGACTACCTCTATCGCCCGTCGATCGATGTGTTTTTCGAAAGCGTGGTGGAACACTGGCGCGGCGAAGCGGTGGGCGTGCTGCTCACCGGCATGGGACGCGACGGCGCGCAGGGTCTGCATGCCATGCGCGAACGCGGCTTTCTTACCATCGCGCAGGATCAGGCCACCAGCGCCGTTTATGGCATGCCCAAGGCGGCGGCCGCGCTGGGCGCCGCCTGCGAGATTCTGCCGCTGTCGCGCATTGCGCCGCGGCTGGTCCGCGCATGTGGCGGCCCGGACGCCAACCGGCACGTGGGATGACATCAATGCCAAAAATCAAGAATCCAACCGAAGCGATGGGCAAGAACGAATATATGGCCATGGTGCTGCTGGTAGATGACCAGGCCATCATCGGCGAGGCCATCCGGCGCGCACTGGCAAGCGAAACCGATATCGACTTTCACTATTGCTCGCAGCCGGAGGAGGCGGTGGCTGTGGCCGAGCGCACGCAGCCCACGGTGATCCTGCAGGATCTGGTGATGCCGGGCACCGATGGCCTGACGCTGGTGCGCCGGTATCGAGAGAATCCTGGCACGCGCGACATTCCGATCATCGTGCTTTCCACCAAGGAAGAGCCGACGATGAAAAGCATGGCGTTTGCGGCCGGCGCCAACGACTATCTCGTCAAGCTCCCCGACACGATCGAACTGGTGGCACGGATCCGCTATCACTCGCGCTCGTACCTGAACCTGCTGCAGCGTGACGAAGCCTATCGGGCGCTGCGCCAGAGCCAGCAGCAACTGCTGGAAACCAATCTCGAACTTCAGCGGCTGACCAATTCCGATGGACTGACCGGGCTATCGAACCGGCGGTACTTCGATGAATATCTCGGCGCGGAATGGCGTCGCGCTTGCCGTGAACAGACGCAACTGGCACTGCTGATGATCGATGTCGACGCGTTCAAGGCGTACAACGACAACTATGGGCACGTCGCAGGCGACGAAGTGCTGCGTCGCGTGGCAACGGTGATCCGCGAAAACTGCGCACGCCCGGCCGACCTCCCCGCGCGATTTGGCGGCGAGGAATTTTCGATGATCCTGCCTGCCACATCGCCAGGCGGCGCACGCCTGCTTGCCGAGAAGGTCCGCCGCGCAATTGAGACGCTCGGGATTGCACACGCCGGCTCGCCGACCAGCGGCGTGGTCACGGTCAGCATTGGCGGCGCGGTGATCGTGCCGCACACCGAGGAAAATTCCAGCACGCTGGTGGAAGCTGCTGATAGCGGTCTCTACCAAGCCAAGCGCAGTGGACGCAACCAGGTGGTAATGGTGTAGATATTTCATCGTCGGCGCGACGTGCGGAATTACCGCAAACACGCGCGCCGGGATCGTCCAGATCGGCCTCCACGCAGCTCTCAAGCGGCGATGCATCCCAGGACGCGCGGCATGATGGTCGCGCGCCTTTGTATCGACTACCTGCGCCGCCTGTACGGCTGTGTGTCAGGTTTGCAACCAAATTGTGGGAATCTTCCGACAGGGATTTCGGAGCCGCGCGTCTGTCTGTGATTTCCCGTCCTGCCTATCTTTGCATCAGGCAAGTGCAATCCAGCATGACTGCCAGCATCGCAAACAAAATCGCGATCGCCGCGCGGCCCGCATCGCTCACAACGCAGCAGCCACCACCACACACACCGCCAGCCGGGTGGCGTGAGGATGGATCGTTGTGCCGACATGCTCCGCACGCTTGACTATCTGATCCAAACGGCAAGAGGTGAATCCATGACACAAATTAAGCGAAAAATCATTCTGGGCATGGCGCTGGCAACCACGGCAGTCCTGGCTGCATGCGGCGGCGACGACGGCATCGATGACCGCATCGGCATTAGCAAGCCGGCGGTGCGTGTGATCCATGCAGTCACGGCAGGTCCGAACGTCGATGTACTGCAGAACGGCGCACTGACCTCGCTGCAGAACATCCCGTACAAGACCGTATCGGGCTATTTCGACGTATCGACCGGCAACAACCTGTTCGCGTTCAACCTCGCCGGCACCTCGACGCAGGTGGCCTCGACCACCGTTGACGCACACACTGGCCACAAGTACACGGTGGTGGCATTGCCGGGCACCGCCACGCCGGACGTCGTGCAGATCGACGATCCGTACGGCAAGGGCCTGCTCGACACGTCGGCGCGCGTTCGTACCCTGAACGCATCGATCAACGCGCAGAATGTTGACGTGTACCTGACCACGCCGGCCGTCGACCTGAACTCGGTGTCGCCGAACATGGCTGCGGTGCAGTACAAGAACGCCGTGCCCGCATCGGGTCAGGACTCGCAATATGTGGACGGCGGCACCTATCGCCTGCGTATCACCACTGCGGGCACCAAGACCGTGATCTTCGATTCGGGCGCACTGACGATCTCCAAGAACGCCGACTGGCTGATCACCACGATCCCGGCCGACGGCTTCGGCGCCGTGGTGCCGAACAAGATCAAGGTGCTGGTGGCACAAAGCAATACCAGCAACGCGACGGCTCAGGAACTGGTGTCGCAGTAATCCGCTTCGTAGCTTGCGCCAGCGTTCTTCCAGGACGCTGGCGCGCCAAAAAAAACGCCGCCCCTCGCATACCGAGGGGCGGCGTTCTTGCATGGACTGCACGCGCAGGGCACGTGCCTCGCGCGCTCAGTCAGCCGAATCCTTGACCTCTCCCTTGAGCACGTCGAGGTGCGAAAGATAGGCGTCCAGCTCGGCGCGGCCTGCGTCGGTGATGCTGTAGACGCGGCCGTTGCCTTCGACCAGCTCGGCAGTGATCGCGCGCGCCATCATGAGGCTGCGCAGGATCGGGCGCAACGCGCGAATGTTCTTGTCGATACCTCGTTCGCGCAGCCGTTCCATCAGGTTGAAGACGGTGGCAGGGCTGGCCTGAACGAGCTTCAGGATGTAGAGCCGGGAAACGATCCGGTCGAGCGAAGGCGGTTTCATGGGCGCAGTCGACGCAGCCAGAGGTGCGGGAATTCGGATCATGATGCGCAGCCCATGACTGCTGCCGCAGTCGGGCATCTCTCTCGTAATGCTTTAGAAAAACGGGGTGCGCATTGGCACCCCGAAAGCTTGCTATGTACGCGCCACCGCGGTGGCGCATGCGTTCAGGAACGTCACGGAGCGTTATTCTTCCTGGAACGCTTCTTCACGCTTCGCCTTGATCGACGGCAGCGCAACCACGGCAACCAGAGCGGCAGCGGCGATCAGCAGGCCCATCGACAGCGGACGCGTCACGAACACGGTGAAGTCACCACGCGACAGCAGCAGCGAGCGGCGGAAGTTTTCTTCCATCATCGGTCCGAGCACAAAGCCCAGCAGCAGCGGTGCCGGCTCGCACTTCAGCTTCAGGAACAGATAGCCGATCACGCCAAACGCGGCCGCCATGAACACATCGAACGTCTGGTTGTTGACCGAGTACACGCCGATGCAGCAGAACGTCAGGATCGCCGGATACAGGAAGCGATACGGCACGGTCAGCAGCTTCACCCAGATGCCGATCATCGGCAGGTTCAGGATGATCAGCATCAGGTTGCCGATCCACATCGAGGCGATCAGGCCCCAGAACAGCGAGGGGTTGCTGGTCATCACCTGCGGGCCCGGCTGGATGTTGTGGATCGTCATCGCACCGACCATCAGCGCCATCACGGCGTTAGGCGGAATGCCCAGCGTCAGCAGCGGGATGAACGACGTCTGCGCCGCGGCATTGTTGGCCGATTCCGGACCTGCCACGCCTTCGATCGCGCCCTTGCCGAATTCGTGCGCATACTTCGACGTCTTCTTTTCCAGCGAGTAGGCCGCGAACGACGCCAGCGCTGCGCCACCGCCCGGCAGAATACCCAGCGCCGAACCGAGCACCGTGCCACGCAGCACTGCCGGAATCATGCGCTTGAAGTCTTCCTTGGTCGGGAACAGGTTGGTCACCTTGTTCGTAAAGGTCTCGCGGGCTTCCTTCTGCTCCAGGTTCGCGATGATTTCCGCGAAGCCGAACATACCCATGGCGAGCGCCACGAAGTCGATGCCGTCGGTCAACTCCGGCACGTCGAACGAGAAGCGCGCAGCGCCCGAGTTCACGTCAGTACCGATCAGGCCCATCAGCAGACCCAGCACGATCATCGCGACAGCCTTCGGCAACGAGCCCGACGCCAGCACCACGGCGCCGATCAGGCCCAGCACCATCAGCGAGAAGTACTCGGCGGGACCAAACTTGAACGCCAGTTCCGACAGCGGCGTAGCAAATGCGGCCAGGATCAGCGTGGCCACGCAGCCGGCGAAGAACGAGCCGAGGCCGGCAGTGGCCAGCGCCACGCCCGCACGGCCACGACGCGCCATCTGGTAGCCGTCGATGGTGGTCACCACCGACGACGATTCACCGGGCAGGTTCACCAGAATCGCCGTGGTGGAGCCGCCGTACTGTGCGCCGTAGTAGATACCGGCCAGCATGATCAGCGCGGCCACCGGCGGCAGCGTGTAGGTCACGGGCAGCAGCATCGCGATCGTGGCCAGCGGCCCAAGGCCCGGCAGAACGCCGATCAGCGTGCCGAGCACGCAGCCCAGAAACGCGTAGGCCAGATTCTGCAGCGACAACGCCGTGGAAAATCCCAAGGCAAGGTGTTCGAACAATTCCATTTGGTGCGACTCCTTAGCCGGTAATGAAAGCCGGCCACACCGGCATCTGCAGGTTGATGCCGTACACGAATGCACCGAGGCTGATCAGCACCAGCACCACGCCGTTGAGCAGCGCGCCCTTCCAGCTGAATTCATGGCTGGCCATCGACGACACCAGTACCAGCACGAACACCGACAACACCATGCCGAGCGGCTTGAGCAGCAGGCCGAACAGCACGACAGAACCGAGAATCCACAACAGGATCTTCAGATCCCAGCGGGCGAGTTGATCGTCTTCACCCTTCGACGACAAGGAACCGATGGTCACGAACGAACCCAGTACGGCAAGCACCAGACCGAGCAGGAACGGGAAATAACCGGGACCCATCTTGGCGGCTGTCCCCATGGTGTAGCCGCGCGCGACGAAGGAAAAGCCCAGACCGACCAGGATGAACATCAGGCCGGAGGCAAAGTCCTTTTGGCTGCGTATGCGCAAAACGATTCTCCTCAAAGTTGTGAAAAGCGGTACTGCGTGGCTCGCCGGCTCTGACGCCCACGCTGCGAACGCGCAGAGTCAGACACGTTCGACGCGATGGTGCGAACGATAAAAAGGCGAACTTTCAGCCGCCTTTCATTTGTCTGGGGTTTAGGGTATTTCCCGATCCTGCGAACGTATCGGACATCTTCATTTGCATCACAACGTGATGCAATTCCTGCGGACGATGCGCATCAGCGTAAGGCGACCGAAAGGTGCCACCGCAAGGAAGGTGAAAGGAAACATCGAGGCGTGAGGCGGGCGTGACCCGTAGACACGCCCCGCATTCTTTCAGGACGCTTACAGCGCCGAGGCAGACATCCTCGCAAAGACCATATGTCTGCTCATTCGGAAACGCAGCAGCATGTATGCCTGCCCCTTTTCAAGCTATCGCGCGGCTTCGACGCCGGCGTCAGCATCTTCGCAGGGGGTTGCCATGCTCGTATCGGCCACTTGGCCCAGTGCTTGGGCGTGCGGTGGCGTCGGCAGGATATGGCTGCCGCGCCAGTTGCCATAGCGGTAGTAGCCGAACGCGAGCACCACCGACACCACCGAACCGAGCGGAAAGCTCCACCAGATCGATTCCGCGCCAATGCGGGGCGCCAGCATCCACGCAAAGGGCAGACGGATGACCCACATCGAGATGAACAAGATCACCAGCGGCGCCATCACGGCACCGGTGGCGCGCACCGTGCCGAACACGACGATCGTGAAGCCAAACAGGATGAACGACCACAGCACCACACGGTTGATATGCTGCGCGATCTCGATGGCAACGCTATCGTCGCCAAGAAACAGACCCAGCGAATGACGGTTGAACAGATAGATCAGCGCCACTAGCGCGCCGGTGATCACCACGTTGAACAGCAGGCCCACCTGCGTGATGCGCGCCACGCGCGCCCACAGTCCCGCTCCCACGTTCTGCGCCACCATCGAAGAAACGCTCGCACCGACCGCCAGCGCGGGCATCTGCACATAGGTCCACAACTGCGAAGCCACGCCGTAAGCCGCGGTGGTTTGCGATCCGTATGTGTTGACGAGCGACATCATCACGATGGCCGACGACGAGATCACTACCATCTGCAGCCCCATCGGCAAACCCTTCATGACCAGCGCGCGCAGGATCGCGGCGTTGGGCACCAGCAGTGCAAGCTGGTGCCGATGCAGCAACAGGAAATGCTTGCGCCGATAGAGCAGCATGATCATCGCCGCCAGGCTGGTCAGCTGCGCGATTAGCGTGGCCAGTGCGGATCCTGCAATGCCCAGCGGCGGAATCGGCCCCACGCCGAAGATCAACACCGGATTGAGCACCACATCGAGCACTGCCGACAACAGCATGAAATAGAACGGCGTGCGCGAATCCCCTGCGCCGCGCAACGTCATCATCACGAAGTTGTAGAAGTACATGAATGGCAGCGCAACGAAGATGATGCGCAGATAAACCACCGCCAGCGGCGCCGCATCCTCCGGCGTGTGCATGGCCGCCAGGATATGCGGTGTGAAGATGAAACCGAGGGCCGAAGCAATCACCGACAGTCCGACAAAGAAGGTGGTGCTGGTGCCCACCACGCGTCGCGCCTCGTCGACATCGCGCGCACCGATCGCCTGCCCGATCATGATCGTATTGGCCATGCTGATGCCAAACACCACGCCCAGCAGGAAGAACAGGATGATGTTGGCGTTCGACGTCGCCGTCAGCGCCGCCTCGCCCAGATAGCGGCCCACCCATACGGAATTGATCGAGGCGTTGAGCGACTGGAGAATGTTGCTGCCGAGCACCGGCAGCGAAAACATCAGCAGTGTGCGGCCAATCGGGCCGGTGGTCAGTCTGGCGTCTGGCTTCATCTGGGGGATTTTCCGCACTGCAACAGCGCGTCGTTTCGGACCTGTCAGTCTAGTCCTCACGGGCGAGCGGTGCCAGCGCCGGCCACCGCTCCGCCCCGGCCGATAATCGCCCGCATCGCGCTGTGCGAAATCCGGCGCGACGCGTTAAGCTTGCGGCTTTGCCACCGGCCGTCCGCGGCACGCCTGCTTCCGGCGCACCGCCCTATCCCGCACAGGAGAATTTCATGACCTATCAGGATCTCGCTCTCTATATCGATGGTGAATTCGTCAAGGGCGGCGACCGTCGCGAGCAGGACGTCATCAATCCGGCCACGCAGGAACTGCTTGGCAAGCTGCCGCACGCCACCACGGCGGACTTGGACCGCGCCCTGGCGGCCGCCCAGCGCGCCTTCACGTCGTGGAAGAACACGTCCCCGCTCGAGCGTTCGGCCATCCTGCGCCGCGTGGCGCAACTGACGCGCGAACGCGCTCGCGAAATCGGCCGTGACATTACGCTGGACCAGGGCAAGCCGCTGGCCGAGGCCGTCGCCGAAGTCACCATCTGCGCGGAGCACGCGGAATGGCACGCCGAGGAATGCCGCCGCATCTACGGCCGCGTGATTCCGCCGCGCAATCCCGCCGTGCGCCAGATCGTGGTGCGCGAGCCGATCGGCGTCTGCGCAGCCTTCACGCCCTGGAATTTCCCGTTCAATCAGGCCATCCGCAAGATCGTGGCCGCAGTGGGCGCGGGTTGCACGCTGATCCTGAAAGGCCCCGAAGACTCGCCCAGCGCCGTGGTGGCGCTGGCGCGCCTGTTCCACGACGCAGGGCTGCCCCCGGGCGTGCTGAACATCGTCTGGGGCGTGCCCGGTGAAATCTCGACCTACCTGATCGAATCGCCGATCGTGCGCAAGATCTCGTTCACGGGATCGGTGCCGGTGGGCAAGCAGCTTGCCGCGCTGGCCGGCGCGCACATGAAGCGCGTCACGATGGAACTGGGCGGTCATTCGCCGGTACTGGTCTTCGACGACGCCGACATCGAACCCGCGGCCGAAATGCTGGCCCGCTTCAAGCTGCGCAATGCCGGCCAGGTATGCGTGTCGCCCACACGCTTCTATGTCCAGGAAAAGGCTTACGACAAGTTCCTGGCGCGCTTTACCGAAGTGATTGGCTCGATCAAGGTCGGCAACGGCCTCGACGACGGCACGCAGATGGGTCCGCTGGCCCACGAGCGCCGCATCGCATCGATGGAGCAGTTCCTGGACGATGCCAACCATCGCGGCGGCAAGGTCGTGGCGGGCGGCGCACGCATCGGCGACAAGGGCTTCTTCTTTGCGCCGACTGTCGTCACCGACCTGCCCGACGATGCCAAGCTGATGGTCGACGAACCGTTCGGTCCGGTAGCGCCGGTCACACGCTTCAAGGACACCGAAGAAGTGCTGCGCCGCGCCAACAGCCTGCCATTCGGCCTGGCATCGTACGTCTTCACGAATTCGCTGAAGACGGCGCATCAGGTATCCAACGGGCTGGAAGCGGGCATGGTCAATATCAACCACTTCGGTATGGCCCTGTCCGAAACGCCGTTTGGCGGCATCAAGGATTCCGGTATCGGCAGCGAAGGCGGCCAGGAAACCTTCGACGGCTACCTGGTGACGAAATTCATCACGCAGGTCTGATGCCTGGCACCCCTGCACCGTCCCCGGTGCAGGGGCGCCCGCCCTACTTCGCGCTGGTGGCCTGGCGGTAATCCTCCGCATACTGCTTCCACTGCGCCAGCGACACGTCGCGCCCATGCCGCGCCAGACGTAGCGCCTTCGACTGCCAACGCCCGCCCGCCGCAAAATCCTGCAGCGCCTCGATACGATCGGCCGCCTGATGGCCGCAGCCTCGCAGGTGCGCCCAGGCCGCCGCGCGGGCCATGGTGGTCAGCACCATCAGCAGCGCAGGTTTGTCGCGACAGTGCGCCAGGTCCACACGGTCCGAGGTCGGCTGCAGGCTCTTGACCAGGAACGAGTCACGCTTGTCGAGCGCCACGCAGGAAAGCAGCGCTGGCGATGCGGCCTGCATGATCTGCTGCGTCGTCGTCACGCGCTGCGCGTCACTGTTCCAATGCGGCTGTCCGTGCCTGTGCATCGCCACCCAGGCGCTCGGCGCAGCGCGCTTGATATCGATGAGCCGTCGAGCGGACGGGTCCCCGGCTTCATGCGCCAGTACCACGTAACGCTCCAGGCCAAGGCTGCCGACACCGGCCACGCGTCGCGCCACGTCTTCGACCACGAATCGGTGACCATGCTGCGATGACTTCGAATACAGCGCGAGGATACGGGCTGCACGCTCCCGCTGCGCCTTGTCCGCGCGCAGCGCACGCCGGTCGATGTTGATGCGAGGGCGACCGTCGCGGATGGTGGTGCGCGCTGCCAGCAAGGCGCCGCGCTTGCGCCGCTTCACCTGCCGCAGCAGCGAGGCCACGAGACCCATGGCCGTTGCACGTTCGATCCAGCGCGGCTTGCCGGTGCGCAACGTTGCAACGTAGGCCGCGAGCATGTGGTCGCATACCGCACGCGCATCGCCGTCCGACAGGCCGAAGCCATGCCCGGCCACCAGCACGCTTGACAGCATGCGCACGAGGTCCACCGTAAACGGCGCCACCAATGCATCGTCGAAATCGTTCAGATCGAAATAAACCAGGCCGTTGTCGCCCTTGAACGAGCCGAAATTCTCCACGTGCAGGTCGCCGCAGACATAGGTCAATGGCGCATCGAGGCCGATTTCATCGCTCAGCGAGGCCGCGTAGAGATGATTGGTGCCACGAAAGAACGCGAAGGGGTCTGCTGCGATCGCTGCCAGCTTCAGGGTCAGGCGTTCCGGATCGCGGCCGTGGTTATAGTGCAGGATGCTTTCGGTGACGGCATGCATTGGCGAAGTCCTTCCATGCGGCATGCGACGTTCGCCGCCACAATGGAGGCGCTATCGGAAAAACATGCCGCGAGTCAGGAAAGTGTAATCCGCTTCGGTTGCCATGAGCCACACCAATACGAGCAGGCAAAGCGGCGGCAACAGGATGGCACAGATCAGCGCCAGCCGTTCCCACGCCATGTGCATGAATACGGCGACGATCAGGCCCGCCTTCAGCACCATGAACAGCAGGATCAGGATCCAGCGCAGCATGCCGGACAAGTGAAGGTAATCCACCATGTATGACATCGTGGACAGGATGAAAAGCAGCACCCAGACTTTCAGATACAAGCCGATCGGGTGCGCTTGTCCGCCGTGGCTTTCTGCTGGTTCGACATCGCCGGGCGCGGCGCGAGCGGGAGTGGTAGCCATGTTCGGCCTCACCAAAGATAGAACAGCGCAAAGATAAACACCCAGACCAGATCCACGAAGTGCCAGTAAAGCCCGGCGATCTCCACGGGCTGGTAGTTGCCGCTGAGGTCGTAGTGTCCGCGCAGCACCTTGCTGGCGATGAACAGCAGGTAGATCACGCCACAGGTCACGTGAAAGCCGTGAAAACCCGTGATCATGAAGAACGTCGAGCCAAACTGCGCGGCGCCCAGCGGATTGCCCCATGGTCGCACGCCTTCCACAACGATCAGCTTGGTCCATTCGAACGCCTGCATGCAGACGAACACTTCGCCGAGCCACGCCGTCACGAACATCAGCTTGGCGCATGCCATGCGGTCGCGCCGGTAGGCGCAGTTGACGGCCATCGCCATCGTGCCGCTACTGGTGATCAGCGTGAAGGTCATGATGGCAATCAGCAGCAATGGCACCGGCTGACCGCCGATCTCCATCCCGAACACTTCGCTGGGATTCGGCCACGGCACGGTGGTCGCCATGCGCACCGTCATGTAGCCCGTCAGGAAGCAACTGAAGATGAAAGTGTCCGACAGCAGGAAGATCCACATCATCGCCTTGCCCCACGACACCTTGAACGCGTGGCGGTCCGAGGACCAGTCGGCGACCAGACCTCGCACTCCGCTCGGCAGCGTGTCGTGCGATGCAACGGAGGAAGGAATTTGCGAACTCATCGATGCCCCCTTGCGTCAGCCCCGGCCGCAGATGTAGTTGACGATTTCCGGCGTCAGCCAGCCGAGCGCAACCAGCAGGACCATCCACAGGGCAAGCAGGAAATGCCAGTAGCGCGCGCAGAGTTCGATGCGGGCCAGCGTGCGCGCACCGCTGCCGCGGTCGGCGGCAACGATGCAGAAGGCCGCCAGTCCGCCGATCACGTGCAGGCCATGCATCGCCGTGAGGAGATAGAAGAAACTGCCGGCGGGATTGTTGGCGGGCACCACGTGCGCGGCATACAACGCGCTCCATGCCCACAGTTGGCAGGCGACAAAGGCGGCGGCCCCGAGTCCGCCCAGACGCAGTGCCACGCGCGCCCGCGCCATGCCGCCGCTACGCGCCGCGCGGGATGCAATAGCCATGGCCAGGCTGGCCAGCGCCAGCAGCGCGGTAGACAGCCAGGCCTGCCACGGCAAGGCAATGCGCTGCCAATCGGGGCTGTCCATACGCATGACGTAGGCCGCCAGGAACAATGTGAACAGCGCGGTGACAACGCCCATGAACACCCAGAGGCCGACGCTTTCCGGCGCGCGCCGTCCGCCGCCGTGCATCGCGTGGCCGCCCGATCCGCCCCCCGGCGATTCACGCGAGACGCGAAATACGCCCGTGCCGGCGTCGACGGCAACCGGGTCGGCTTTCATGCCACGGCTCCGCGACTTGGATGCGGTTCCGGCGCGGCACCGCCGGCCTCGGGCGGCGCATTCTGCGCGATGAAGTCTTCCGCCGCACCCGGCACGCTGTACGCATAAGCCCAGCGATAGACGACGGGCAGATGAGGCCCCCAGTTGCCATGCACCGGCGGCGTCTGTGGCGTCTGCCACTCCAGCGACGCGGCCCGCCATGGATTCGATCCCGCATGCCTGCCGTGCCGCAGGCTCCAGAACAAATTGAAGACAAAGAGCAATTGCGCGGTCGCCACCACGAATGCGGCAATCGAGATATACATGTTCATGGTGTGCGCGGACTCGGGAATGAAGCTGTAGTTGTCCCAGGCGTAGTAGCGCCGTGGCATGCCAAGGATGCCGAGGTAATGCATCGGGAAGAAGATCGCGTAGGTGCCGATGAACGTGACCCAGAAATGCACGCGGCCCAGCGTATCGTCGAGCAGGCGGCCCGTGACTTTCGGATACCAGTGGTAAATGCCGCCAAACACCACCAGGATCGGCGAGACGCCCATCACCATGTGAAAGTGCGCCACGACGAAATAGGTGTTCGACAGCGGAATGTCCACGCTGACATTGCCAAGGAACAGCCCTGTCAGGCCGCCGATCACGAATGTGCTGATGAAGGCGATGGCAAACAGCATCGGCACCGAGAAATGAATGTCGCCGCGCCACAGCGTGATCACCCAGTTGTAGACCTTGATGGCGGTGGGCACGGCAATGATCAGCGTGGTGGTCGCGAAGAAGAACCCGAAGTACGGATTCATGCCGCTGACGAACATGTGGTGCGCCCATACCACCACCGACAGCAGCCCGATCGCCAGAATCGCCCAGACCATGGTGCGATAGCCGAAGATGCTCTTGCGCGCATGCACGCTGATCAGGTCCGACACGATGCCGAATGCGGGCAGCGCAACGATATACACCTCGGGGTGGCCGAAGAACCAGAAAAGGTGCTGGAACAACAGCGGACTGCCACCCTTGTAGCCGAGCTGCTGCCCCATCGACACCATGGCAGGCATGAAAAAGCTGGTGCCCAGCGTCTTGTCCAACAACATCATCACGCCCGAGACAAACAGCGCCGGAAACGCCAGCAGGGCAAGGATTGTGGCCATGAAAATGCCCCAGACCGAAAGCGGCATGCGCAGCAGCGTCATGCCCTCGGTGCGCGCCTGCAGCACGGTGGTGACATAGTTCAGCCCGCCCATCGTGGCCGCCACGATGAAGATCAGCAGCGACACCAGCATCAGGATGATGCCCCAGTCGTGCCCGGGCGTGCCGGGCAGAATCGCTTGCGGCGGATAAAGCGTCCAGCCGGCGCCGGTCGGTCCGCCCGGCACGAAGAAACTGGCCAGCAGCACCAGAACCGACAAGAAGTAGACCCAGAAGCTGAGCATGTTCAGGAACGGGAACACCATGTCGCGCGCACCGACCATCAGCGGAATCAGGTAATTGCCGAACCCACCGAGGAACAGTGCCGTCAGCAGGTAGATCACCATGATCATGCCGTGCATGGTGACGAACTGGTAGTAGCGATTGGCGTCGATGAAATCGAACTTGCCCGGGAAGCCCAGCTGCATGCGCATCAGGTTGGACAGCGCCACGCCCACCAGCCCAACCACGATGGCAACCAGCGTGTACTGCACCGCAATCACCTTGTGGTCCTGGCTCCAGACGTAGCGCGTCCAGAAACCCTGTGGGCCGTGGGCATCGTTGGCATAGGCCATCGTTTCCTCCTTGCCTATTTCCCGCCCTGTGGCGCTGCGGCAGTGCCGGAGCCCAGCGAGTGGATGTAGGCGGTCAGTGCCGCCACCTCCGCATCCGTGACAGGCAGTTTGGGCATCACCGGCCCGAAGCCCTTCACGATGCGTGCCTGCGGGTCTTCGATCTCCCGCTTCAGGAAAGCGTCGTCTACCGTTGCGCTGCTGCCGTCGGTGAATGCCTGCGTGCTGCCGAACAGGCCTTTCCACGTGGGTCCCACGCTTGCGCCGCCGTCAACGCTATGACATGCCGCGCAGCCCTTGCTTTGCGCAAGCGCGCGGCCCTGCGCGGCAAGGTCGCCACCTGTCGATGCATCCGCGGCAGCCGGCTGGGCGGCCTTCGCCATGGCCACCGCAAAGGTCTGCTGCTTGGCCAGCCAGCTATCGAAAGCCGCCTGCTCCTCCACGATCACGTAGCCGCGCATGTTGTAGTGACCGACACCGCAGAGCTGCGCGCAAAGGATGTCGAACTTGCCTGCCTGCGTGGGCGTGAACCAGAACGACGTGACCATGCCAGGCACCATGTTCATGCGCGCGCGAATCGGCGGCACGTAGAAATCGTGCAGCACATCCTTGGACCGCAGCAGCACCTTGACCGGCCGGTTCAACGGCAGGTGCACCTCCGGCCCGACGACGATGACGTTGTCCTGCCCGCGCGGATCGTCGGGATTCAACCCAAGCGGATTGCTGGCGTTGACGAAGCGTGCATCCGTGGTACCGAGCTGGCCGCTCTTGCCGGGAAAACGGAAGGCCCATTGCCATTGCTGGCCGACCACTTCCATCTGCATGGCGCCCGGCGGCGGATGAACATAGTCGGCATAGACGATCAGGCCGGGCGCAAGCAGCGCCATGATGCCGACAGTACTTAGCCCGATCAGCCAGCGCTCCAGCCGGGCGTTTTCCGGCTCATAGGCGGCGCGATGTCCTTCGCGATGGCGAAAGCGCCAGACGATATACGCGACGAACAGGTTGATGACGACGAAGAAGACGCCGGTAATGACGAGGGTAATGGTGAGCGTGTCGTCCATCTGCTTCCAGTTGGACGCCAGCGGCGTGGCCCACCACGGGCTCAAGAAATGGAAGAGCACCGAAGCGGCAACGATGATGACGAGCGCAATTGCAATCGCCATGTCCCCTCCTCGTGTGCGCTGAGCCAGGCGGCAAAGCGCCCGCGTACGCACGTGGAATAAGACTAGTGCATCGTCTCAGGTCACTGCAAGGCGACATGCTGCGCATGCAGTAAGGCACCGCTCACAGCGTTCTGCACGTATCCGCGCGGCGGCGCGCCACCGCAACGCAGCAAGAAGAAAGGCGGAGGAGGACCGCGCCTCATCCGCCTTGCATCGCCATATGATGCGTGTGTCTCACGGCCCCATCCGGGCAGTCGCGCTAATGGATGACATCGCGCGATTCGAGCTTCCAGTAGCACAGCGCGATAGCCATGCCGAAAATCAGATGGCCCGCCAACGTGTGCCAGCCCCGCGCATCGACGAACCAGGGAAATGCGGACGTCATCACGTAGAAGTTGAACACGTAGATCACGAGGCCGAACACCGCGCCGACCAGCAGCGACATGCCGGGGCTCGAATCGAGCTGGAAGGGTGCCATGATGGCACCGAGCACCACGCCGAGGATCGTACCGAGCACAAAGTGGATGATCAATGCCATCGCCACGGTGCTCACGCTGAACATCGATGTCTGCAGCACGTCGCGTCCCATCACGATCGCCGCGATCATGCGCGTGGTGGCCCACGGATGTACGCCCGCGACCATGGTCGCCCAGAACATCTCCACGACGACCACCAATGCGCCTGCCGCAAGTCCCGACACTGCCGCCGCGGACCAGTCGGGCCGGCGACGCACGTAGTGGTGCGAATGCATGTGAAGTTCCATGGTGTCCTCCATCCTTGCGCGGCCAACGATGGCCATCAGGTAAAGCATAGGACAGCCTCTGCCGAGGTGGAGATCTGCAGAAAGCGCATGCGCACGCGGCGATACTGACCAGCGCGCGGAAAGTCGCTCGCACGGTACATGAGGCGAAGCATTGCCCACGCACGTTTCAAACACTGCGGGACAACCCTGATGCCTGCCGCCTTGTATTCGGCACACACGACCTATACTGGAAAACATAAAGAAACAAGACAGGAGACCGCCATGGTGCATCTGCAGGCGCACGATCTTGTATTTCTGATCCCCATGGCACTCGTCGGACTTTTGGCGATGGGTGCGATTCCGGTGGCCGCCAAGGCCCTGCGTATCAGTTGCCGTTGCGCGGGCGCCATCATCGGCGTGCTGCTCGGGGTGCTGGTTTTGGAAGCGCTGCCGCTGCTGATATAGCGCGGCAAAGCGGAATCGAGGCGCCTTTTTGAGAGAAGGAGGCGCGGATGTCGCTGACACTGCTCGCCGCCCTCATGGCGGCGTTACTGGTGCTGACCGTGGCTTCGGCGCTATGGCGCTGCAGTCATCCATATCGAATGCGCTACCGGCGCTGCGCCCGCCGTCGCGCGCGCGCCGGCATTTGCCGGCAAATGCCGCGCCGCCAGCCCTGACGACTTACGGCCGCGGCGCGCTTCAGATCTCGATCATCGAGAAGTCACTCTTGCCGACATCACATTCCGGGCAGCGCCAGTCTTCGGGAATGTCTTCCCAACGGGTGCCCGGTGCGAGGCCTTCTTCAGGCAGGCCCTGTTCTTCGTCGTAGACCCAGCCGCAAATCAGGCAAACCCAGGTCTTGTAGGCAATCGTTTCCTGCTCCAACACGCGCTCCCAAGTGATTTCGAAATTCCGTTCGGGGCGAATGATACGCGACTATGCGCGGCGTTTAGCGGCGACCGCGTTCGAGCCTTCCGTCCAAACGCCGTGCGCCACATCATGCCGATCGATGCCGCCTACTGCCGGATCGAGAAATCGACGCGGTTGGGAGCACCTTTGTCCTTGATCCCTTCGGCCGTGAGCTTGGGCGCGGTCAGGAACAGCTTCGAGTCTGCAACCTTGCCCTCGCGTTCGAGCGATTGCTTGACCGCCAACGCACGCTGGTCGGCCAGCGCACGCAGTTCGGCATCGGTCACGGGTGCGTTTTCCAGCAGCAGCTTTTCCATCTCCGCCGGCGGCAAAGATTTGTTCAGGCCGATAAAGTTCTTCGGCTTCTTGAACGACTCGCGCTTGTAGACCGCCTCGAGATACTTGGGATACTCCTGCTTCGTCACCGTCACGCGCGCGCCCTGGTCGCCGCCTTCGCCTTCCTCGGCCTGGCTGCCCGATTGCGCGGAGCGACGCAGATCGCGCTGCTTGGCATCGGCAACGCGCTGGTCCAGCCACACGCGACGCGCACCGTCCGCGTCAGTGGCAGGATCGATACGCCCGCTGATCTCGAGCCGCAGCGATGGGCGGTCGTTCAGCGCTTTGCCGACGGTTTCGATCTTCTTGTGCGCGTCGTCGGTAAGCGTGGACGAACCCGGCGCGAACTCGATGTAGCCCAGTTCTTCACCGCTGCCGCCAAACGCCGACGCAATCAGCGAAAACGGTGACGTGATGGCTTTGGTGAGCAGATTGACGATCACGCGCAGGATCACGCCGCCGATGCTGAACTCGGGATCCGACAGCGACCCGGAAACCGGCAGGTTGATATCGATGACACCGTTGCGATCCTTGAGCAGCGACACCGCCAGCAGCACGGGCAGCTTGACCGCATCGGGACTATCGGTCTTTTCGCCGAACGTCAGTTGATCGAGGTACAGATGGTTCTTCGCATCGAGCTTGCCGTTCTCGATCTTGTACGCCACATCCACCGTGAGCTTGCCCTTGGTGATCGGATAGCCGGCATATTTCGCGGCGTAAGGCGTCAGCCGCGTCAGTTCCACGCCGGCCGCCTTGGCGGCAATGTCGAGGTAGAGCTGCTCGCCCAGTGGATTGAGCTTGCCGCTGATGCTGACCGGCGCATCGTCATCGAGCCGGCCATCGAGCACAAGGTCGGCCGGTGTGGGATCGCCCGACGACACCTTCGACACCGAACCTTTCATGTCGGTGAGATTGGCAGAGTAGTTGGGCTTGACGAAAAAGTCGGAAAAATTGATGTTGCCCTTGTTGATCGATACGCCGCCGAGCCGGATCTGCGGGCGCGGACCGCTCGGTGCTGGCGGCTGCGCCGGCGCCTCTGCGACGGGCGCGCTGGCTGGCGGCGCCGACGCGGCGTTGGCTTGCGTCAGGCTCGTGGATGGCGCGGCCTCGCCTTTTTCGGCACCACCTGCCATCACGTCCTGCAGGTTCAGCCGGCCGTTCGCGTTCAGGATCACACGCGCATAGAAGTCGGACAGCGCGACATGATTGATCCCGACCTGCATCGGCCCCTTGGCTTCGTTCATGTTGAAGTCGATGCCGCTGACCGCCAGAGCGCGCCAGCGCAGGAAGTCCTCGCCCGTAATGCGGTCCACCGTGCGCACGTTGCCAGCCACGGCATTGCCGTTGAACTGCACCGCAATCGGCTTGCCAGCCGGCGCGTTATAGCTGGCGCGCCCCTTGAGCGTCATGGTGCCGCTGCGCAGCGCCGCATTGAAGCGATCAGCCAGATACGGCTGCAGCGGCGCCATATCGAGGTCGCGAAGATCAAGCTGCAATTGCGCGGCCGGGGCGGTCGGCATGATCTGACCATCGATATTCATCACGCCCTTGCGGCCGCTTTCTGCATGCAGCTTCATCGGCAGTGCGCCCGGCGACAGCGGCCATGTGATCGTGCCCGTGTTCAGTCCGATATTGCGGAACTGATGAATAACGGGTCGGCCGCGATTGGCGTCGGCCGGCGCATAGTCGGCGATGCGCGCCGCACCGCCCTCCACCGCCACCTTGCCTAAGCGTACTTTCCACCCCGGAGGCGCCGGCTTGCCGCTGGCTTGCGCAGCCGGGGATGCGGGCGGCGGCGCATTTCTGTGCGCGGCCGCGTCCGAAGCGGATTCTGCCGCCCAGATCTGCGCGGTCTCCAGCAACTGTCCGCGATGGTCGCGCGTGGCCGAGATCTGCGGCTGCACGAGCGCGACCTGCCCCGCCTCGAATGTCTGTTTGGCAAGGTCGAGCTGGATACCGTCGAGCACGAGCTTGCTGGCCTTGATAAGCGGAAGGCTGGCGCCTTCGCTGTCCGCCACGCGTACGGCGCGCGCCGCACGCACGGTACGCGCACCCTTGCGCACTGGCGCGGCCCGGGCGCTGTCGTCGGGTGCAGCCGGCGCGGCGGTGGCCGGCATGGCAACCGGCTCGCGTGTGCTCACGTACACGGGAGCCAATTCGAGGCGCGATTTGTCGAGCGTGAACTGGAAGACTGGCTGCGACCATGCCATGGCATAGTGCAGTTCCGCGTTGACGCCGGTGTCACCGAACTGGCTGCGCAGCTCACGCGGCCACCACGCCGAGAATCCTTGCGGGCGCAGTCCGGCGGTTTCCAGCGTGCCCTTCAGCGTGCCCGGCTTCAAGGCCAGTTCGCCGGTGTGCTTGATGGTCTGCCCGTTGGCAATCGTGATGTTGGCGTCGAGCTTCGCCGGTTTGTCGCCTGCGCTGGCCAAGTCGGCGATATCCACGTTGACCGGGCCGATTTCGAGCTTGCCAGGCCCGGACGGCGCGAGTTCGTCGACAAACCCGAGCGTCGCATCCTTGAGTGCGATCCGGTCGACGGCATAGGCCCACGGCGCCTCCTCTGGACGCGCTGGCGGCGTCTGGATGCCAGCCGCGGCCGGCGCCGATGCCGATGCCGATGGCACTGATGCGGCGGGCGGCGTCTGCACCGCCGCCGTTTTCGAGGCGGGCGGCGTTGCCCTCGCCGCTTCGGGCAGAAAGGCGGTGGCCAGATTCAGCGTACCGTCGGCTCGGCGCAGCGCTTGCAGGCCGAGCCCTTCCAGTTCCACGCTCTTCACATGCACGCGATGCACGAGCGGCTCGATGCGATCGAGATCCACGGCCAGACGGCCGGCCTTGATCAGCGGCGCGCCGGCATGCGTCTGCACATCGGCATCGCGCAGCGTGACCGTGCCGGACACGTAAAGGTCCTGCTTGTCCTTGTCCTGCCGAAAACCGACCTTCAGGCGGGTATCGACCCGCCCCGCCGTGACCTGCGCGTCCTTGAGGCGCGGCGCGAACGCCATGTATTTCGCGATCTCGAGGCCGTCCAGATTGACATTGAGATTGGTCTCATGCGTTTCGGCGAACGGCTGCGACGTGCCTTCAAGCGCCAGCGGCGACCCGTTGATCTTGGCAAACAGCGACGGACGGGTGTTCACCTCGACGTCGTGCGGCAAGTTGGACAGAAACGGCAGCGTCAGCGTGAAGTTCTCGACACGCTGCACGGTATCGCGCGGCTTGTCGTCATAAACGAAGCTGCTGTTGGTCACCGCGATATTGCTGACCGAGAAACGCGCGGGCTTGCTGTCGGCCGGCTTGGGCGGCTGCGCAGCGAAGCGCTCCTGAATATCGGCGAAATTCATCCGACCGGCGGCGTCGCGCACCACATGCACGGCCAGGCGGTCGATATGGAGAAAATCGACTACCGGCGCCAGATGCCATATCGACGCGGCCGAGGTATTGGCCTCGATTTCTCCCAGCGTCACCATCGGCGTCTTGCCGTCCGCCTCGAATATCGTCAGGTCGGTTGCCGTGGCGGCCAGTTCGAAAGGCCGGACATGCGCCGCGCTTAGCGTTACCTTGCGGCCCAGCGCCTCGGTGGCATTCTTCTCGACCAGATATTTGATAAGCGGCGGCCCGCCAAAATAGCCGGCCAGCCCGAAAACCGCCACGGCGGCCACCAGGCCGCCCGCTACACGCAAGGCCACGCGCCGGCGCGGCGTCGCCACGGCCGCCCCTGTCGCAGCCTGGATCGAATCCTTGAAAGCCATGTCACCCCAGAAAGTCTGACCCCGCGCCCGATGCGAGCCGTGCGCTTTGTGCCCCGGATTTCACTTGAATTTGTATTATGGAGACGGATTATGGCAGCGCAAAGGACGATTTAGTATTCGATTTGCTGGAAATGGCAGGGCGCCAGGGATCGATCTGGTATCTTTACGCCTTTGCGAAGCGTCCGTCGTGCCCGCCTGCTTACCCGCCGGCCCCGGTTCGCCAAGTTCGTGTCGTCATCCTTTCGGCCGTCTCCCTCCACGTCACCCGTGTTGCGCGCTTCGTATGTGAAGAATTTGTCCATGCGAGTCTTTTCATGTCCTCCTCCAGCAGTACTGCCGGGGTAACGGGCGCGCAAGGCGGTCAAGCCGCCCGCCCGTTGACCGGCCAGGATTACAAGACGTTGGCTCTTGCAGCGCTTGGTGGCGCGCTCGAGTTCTACGACTTCATCATTTTCGTTTTCTTCGCCAAGGTTATCGGCCAGCTGTTTTTCCCGGCGTCGGTGCCGGACTGGCTGCGCCTGCTGCAGACGTTCGGCATTTTCGCTGCCGGCTATTTGGCGCGCCCGCTCGGCGGCATCATCATGGCGCACTTCGGCGACCTGCTTGGCCGCAAGAAGATGTTCACGCTTTCCATCCTGCTGATGTCGGTACCGACGCTGCTGATGGGCCTGCTGCCAACCTATGCGACCGTCGGGCTGCTGGCACCGATGGCGCTGCTGGTACTGCGAATCCTGCAAGGCGCGGCCGTCGGCGGCGAAGTGCCCGGCGCGTGGGTATTCGTCTCGGAACATGTGCCGAAGCGCCATATCGGCTACGCCTGCGGCACGCTGACCGCTGGACTCACGGCGGGCATCCTGCTCGGCTCGCTGGTTGCCACCGGGATCAACGCGGTGTTCGATCCGCAAGAACTGCTGTCGCATGGTTGGCGCGTGCCGTTCGTACTCGGCGGCATTTTCGGCGTCGGATCGATGTACCTGCGGCGCTGGCTGCATGAGACGCCGGTTTTTGCCGAACTGCAGCAACGCAAGGCGCTGGCCGCGGAAATGCCGCTCAAGACTGTGGTGCGCGATCACGGTGGCGCCGTACTGATCTCGATGCTGCTGACGTGGATGCTGTCGGCCGGCATCGTGGTGGTCATCCTGCTCACGCCGACGTATCTGCAGACGATCTATGGATTCGACGCCCGCACAGCACTGGTGGCCAACAGCGCCGCGACGCTGACCCTGTCGATCGGCTGCGTGGTCGCCGGGGTGCTGGCGGACCGCATCGGCGCGCGCCTGACGCTGTCCGTCGGCGGCGTATTGCTGGCCGCCAGCGCCTATGCGCTCTACACCACGGTCGGCGCGCGCCCGGACCTGCTGCTGCCGCTGTACGCGCTGGCCGGCTTCTTTGTCGGCACCATCGGCGCGGTGCCGTACGTGCTGGTTCACGCGTTCCCCGCGCAGGTTCGATTCTCGGGCCTGTCATTCTCGTACAACGTCGCCTACGCGATCTTCGGCGGCCTGACTCCGGTGATCGTCTCGCTGATGTTGAAGAACGATTCGCTCGCGCCCGCGCACTACGTGGTGGGCGTCTGCGCGATCGGCATTGTTACGGCGATGTTCGTGCGCAAGCGCCACGCCTGAACGCGGCCGCCGCGCAAATGTGAAAAGGGGAAGGCTCGCTGCCTTCCCCTTTTGCTTTCCAGCCCTCGCCTGCGCGTTACGCGGCCCGGCGGTGCTGCCTGAAGAACTGCCACATCAGCCAGCTGGCATCGGGGCCGAGATCGCTGTGATATTGGATGCTGGCGTCGCCGCCGCTCCACGCATGATCAAGGCCCGCTACTTCCACCAGTCGTACCAGATCGCGATTCCAGCGGCCAAAGCGCACGTCGCGACAAGCGCCGTCGTCGGGCCCAGGGCCATCGTCATCGTTGGCGCTTTCCAGCCGTTGATCGAGCTTGTCGGCTAGCCCGTTGTACGCGAGAAACTGGCGAGCCAGCAAGCGCCCGTTAAGCGGATTGACTGCCTCGTCCGCCGTGCCATGGACTACGATCGCCGGCATCTCGGGCCCGCCCGGGCTGACGCCGGCCGCTTCGAGCAGCAGCGCAGGTTCAATCGCCGAGCCATGGCGCATGGCCTTCAGGCCGCCGCGCGGGTTATCGGCCGCGCCGATCACGACCCCCGAATGCATGCCGACCGCCGCCACCTTTTCCGGATAGCGCAGCGCCACCACCGCGGCCATGGCCGCGCCAGCCGAGAGACCTGCCAGGTAGATTTCGCCGCGCCGGACGTCAGGCCGATTGCCCAGTTCGTCGATCAGCATCGACACCGCCTGCGCCTCGCGGCCGCCCACACCGGCGCCAAGGTCGAACCACTGCCAGCAGCGGTGCACCGACCGCCGCAGCGGCTGTTGCGGATAGGCGACGATAAACCCCTCGCGCTCGGCCAACGCATTCATGCGCGTGCCCGCCGCAAGGTCCTCTGGCGTTTGCTGACAGCCGTGCAGCATCACCACAACGGGCAGCGCACCTTTTGCCCCGGATGGGATATAGAGCCGATACGAGAGCTGGGGCACGAGTTCGCCAGGCAGCGGTGCCAGCTTCAGCTTGTGCGATTGCCAGGCCCCGGGAAGGTCTCCAGGGGCGGGTTCGCCGGGCGCGGGATACCGCAGGCGGCGCGCTGCCGGATAGTCGTTATCGGGACGACCCAGCCAGCTACGGATTTGTTTCACGGTCTGGATCGGAGCGCGACTGATGGGTCGCCACTGCGTCTCCCAGACCGGAGATAGGCTTTTGGCCATATGAAGACTCCTGTTCAGCTTGGAACGGGCCTCCTCCTGTTATTTGTGCGATGCAGCATAGCACAGTCGGCCGCATCGATCTGCCGTATTGTCTGCAAGACACAACATGAGAATTGGAAACAATTCTGTCCTTGGTCGCCGCCCCGCGCCCCCAGCGATCGAAGAAATTTACTTCCCACGGACAAAAGAATGCAGAACGGCGAGAGATAGACGAATTTGGATGGGATTTATACTGAGGATCACAAAAAATCCGAAGGCAACCTTACGCGGCAATGCCCGACAATCGCCCTCAATCCGGTATCGTATCGTGCGCCCTGTGCCCCTTTCAGAAGGTGTGTCGCAACTTCATGAGCGGCGCAGGCATCACATCGGCGACTGGCATCTCGCCCGGCAGCGTCCACTTGCAGGCCGGAGAAATACTATGCGAGCAGGGACGGCCGGCACTCGCGGTGTATCCGGTCCGGACGGGCGGCCTCAAAGGTGTGTACGAATCGCAACTGGGCTGGCGTCAGGTCAGCCGCTTTTTTATGCCCGGCGATGTGCCCGGGCTGGAAGCCCATGATGCCCCCGCGTACGGCATCAGCGTCGTCGCCTTGCAGGATACCGAGTGCTGCGTGGTACCGGTCGAAGCGGTGCAAGCGGGGTTCGCCCATGCCGACCTGCGCGCCGCGGCCCTCGACATCTTCCGGCGGCAAACCCGGCGACAGTCCGAGCTGCTGATCGCCATTGGCTCGATGAAGGCGGCGCAAAGGCTGGCAATGCTGCTGCTCGATCTGGCTGGCGAGCAGGCGCGGCGAGGCATGGCGGACAGCGTGCTGACCCTGACCATGACCCGCAACGACATCGCCAGCTATCTGGGCCTGACATTGGAAACGGTGTCGCGACTGCTCTCGCGATTCCGCTCGGCCGGGTTGATTACGGTCCGGCACCGCTTGCTGCGCATCGTCGACGAGGCTGGCCTGGCCGCCGTGCACGCCGATCCCGAGCGCGTCACATTGCGGAACCCTGACGTCGACTGAGCCGACCGTCTTGCGTATACCGCTCATGCGCGCCGCGGGCCCCCATCGGCGCCACGCTCAGCGCGCTGGCGCGAAGGCCAGCAGGCGGCACGGATGCGCCCGGCGCGCCTCGCTGACACGGGCGCACCGGCTTTCGGCAAGCGCGTTCTAGCGCTCGCCGACGCGCTGCCAGCCTTCGGGCGAGAACGTGCGGATCGCGGCCGCGCGGCGCGCGGTGTCTTTGCCAAGATCGCGTTCGTAGAAACGCTGCTCACTATCGAGCAGGAATGAATGGACACCGCTTTGCCCATATCGCGCCGGCCATGCAACGAACGCGAACTTTGCGTCGCTGCCCTTTGGCGGCGCGATCACGCGAAAGCGATATCCGAAGAACGCCTCGTCCGCGGGCGTTTCCGGCCCCATCGACAATGCATCGGGGCCCAGCGGACTATCGTTGTCGGCCGACGCCGAGGGCCAGTACAGACCGTCGGTTTTCCCCGGGCTGCTGACCAGCTTGCCCGCGTAGGCGCCCCGCCCCACCTGCTTCGCGTATTGCTGCTGGGCATCGGCGAGTTGCTGCAGGGTGTCCATGGCGACGATTTCATTGCGGCCAATCGTGCGCACGCGCACTTCGCGCTCGCCAGCGGGGAGGTCGAACTGCCATCCCGACTTCCGCTTGACGATTGGCACTGGAAATGTCCAGCCGCTGTCACCGACTTCGACGCTGGCGATGTCGTCGCCTTCCTTGCGGATGGCATGGTGGCTCGCCCAGGCGCCGAGAAAGTCGTAGACGTCCTGCTGGTCGAGATGAGGCGGCAGCAGCTTCGGGTATTGCGCGCCAAGCACGCGCGTCAACGCCGCCGGATCGCTGCGGGCGACGCCGTCGCCCAGCGCGTCCATCGCCGCTTCAGGCGTGGGATAGACCTGCTGGGCCAAAGCCGGCGCCACTGCGCCGAGCAGCGCCGCCGCACACAGCGCGCGTAGCAGACGCAGCATGAATGCGGATACTACCGATTTCCGATTACGCATCATTGCTACCTCCGACCGTGACCAAAATGACCGCCGCCGGCGCCTCCGCCCAAGGCTGGCCCGCCGCCGCCGTGGAAGCCGCCGCCCGAGGCAGCCGGCATGGCGCGCGGCGTGCGGCCGGTATCGCCACGGACCGCGCCGCGATCAACCTGCTGGCGCATGCGATCGCCATTTCCGGCATCCCGGAAGGCGTTATTGCGGTTGCTGTCGCGCGCACGATTACGCGCTTCGGCCTGATCCGCCCGCTGCCGGTTCGCATCTGCGGGCCGGGGATTCTGGCCGCCTGCCTGACGATTGACGTTTGGCGCGCCATGGCCAGAAATCGATTGTCCGGTGCGCCCCTGGAACGATTGCGCCGCACGCTCGCGAGCCGCGTCGCGCTGGCTTTGCTCGCCGGATCCGCCCTGTCCTAGACGCTGCGTCCCGCCAGCGCCACCGAGTTGGCCGGCACGCGGATTCTGTACACCGCCGCCTGCCTGCCCAAGACGCTGACCACCGCCGGCCTGTCCCGCTCCGGGACGGTTCGCCAGCGCCTGCTGGCGCTGCGCGTCGTAACGGCCGGCAACGTTCGCATTGTTGTACGGCACATTGCCGCGATTGGCCGGATTGTGCTGCCAGTTCACGTTGGCCCGGTTCACGTCGAGCCGCTGGTTCACGTTAATGTTGTTGTAGCGATTGACGTTGATATTCACGTCGTGATGGCCCCAGTCGAAACCGCCCCAAAGCGAATTGACCGCGGCAACACCGAGCCCGAATCCGACGCCGGCCACCAGCGCCCCGGCAAAGACGGATCCCGGCGGCGGCGGATAGTAGGCCGGCGGATAAGCCGGATAGGGCCACGCGCCATAGACCACGGTCGGGTTGTAGGTCGGCACATAAACCACCTGCGGATTGGCCGGCTCGATCTGCACGATCGTCGTGCCGCCAGTCTGCTGCGTCACGACCTTCTGTTGTTCCGTCGTCTTCAGGCTGCCGGCCTTCTGCGCTTGTACGCGCAGACGCTGCACGGAATCCATCACGTCATCGGGCTGCGCAAGGAATGCGTCGCCGACCGACTGGACCCACTGAGGCTGACGTCCGAGCATGTCCATGACCGACGGAAACGCGACCAGCGACTGCACGCTTGGATCCCACCGCTCGCCTGCAACGGCCTTGGTCGCTGCGTCACCCGACAAAGTGGGATTCGACTTCGACCATTGCGCGGCGGCTGCCACATCAGCCGGGTAGGTCGATGCCATCAACACCTGCGACAACAGTGCGTCGGGATAAAGCGCCACCGGCGCCAGCAGTTGGTCGAGATGCGGCGGATCGAGCTTAGCCTGGGCCATCGCATTGCCCGTGCCGGCCAGCAACGTCAGCCCGAGCAGCCAGGCAAGGAATCCTCTTGCGCGGAACATGTTCGCTCCTTGTAATGACGGATGGGACCGCTACGTTCGATGTATCCGCGCATGCTGCCCCGCCTCTGTAGATGCGCGGACGCGTGGCTTACTTGCGCTCCTGCGCACATTCCTGGCGATAGGCCTCTTCCAGCCGCTTGCGATCGGGTGCGCGTTCGAGCGTCGGGTAGGTGAGCCCTTCGGCGGTCTGCACGGAGGACTTTCCTTTGGACCATTGCGGCGTCGATGGGATGGCGTTGAGCTTATCGAGCAGTTGACGGCAGTGCTCTCTTTGCGACGTACTCAAATTACCTTCGACGTCTTCCACCGTCGAGGTGGCCGGATCAAGCATGCGCGGCGGAACAGGCGCCGTCATTGGCGATGCGGGATCGATTGGAGGCGCGGCCTGAACACTGAACCCGAACAAGCCGATGCATCCCACTGCAGCCATAGCTGCGAAAACCTTTTTCACAAAAACTCCAGAATCCTGTGGCAATGCATTGATTGCCATGCGATAGACGCCGGTCGGCGGGAGCAAACGAGTAACGATCAACTCGACATTGCCGGACCGAGATCGAGCAATTTCAGCGGTCCACTCTGCCGCTGCCACGCCGGCCGGTACGATTGCGCAGCAGCTCGAGTTGCAGCAGCGCATCCGCAAGCATACTCTTGAGCCGCACGTTTTCTTCCTCGAGCTGGCGCATGCGCCGCACATCCGACGCTTCCTTCAGCCGTGGCGATCCATATTTCGTCCGCCATCCGTAAAATGATGCATCGCTGAAACCATAACGTGCGCAAAGCTCGCGTACCGGGACGCCTTTAGCAGCCTCTGCGAGGTACATGCGGATCTGATCCTCCGAATAGCGTCTGTTCACCCGAATGCCTCCACTCCGCGGGCCTCCGCGCGGCTGACCAGACGGTCCGCCGATCCTGCGGGTAAGTTAGCGTAGCGCTCGTTCAAAAGGCAAGTCAGTGTCTTTGCAACGCGAGTTAAGAAAATTGAAGTCGAAGCATCGGAGAGATCAGCAATCTTGGTACCGGAACAACCACGAGTGCCTGGCCCACGTTGCGCGAGTCAAATTTTGTCATTCCAAATTGGAAAAATTCGTCGTGCTGGACACTGTGGAACAGGTGATCTAAACCATTTCGTATGGCAAGCACTCGCTGCCATCGCGGCAGCTGAAAAAAAGAAATGCCTGCGAAACGCTTCTGCCATGCGGTTTGCGGGCATGTCTTGTTGTGAAGACAAGAGGCCTTGCGGCGCGGTGAATTTCACGCATTCGAACGCCATTACTGGTACTTTCTAAAATGTTGTATTAAGATTTCCTCGCATCAACTAATTTTCAAACGCCTGCGAAACGCGCATCCCAGCGCTTGCAGACAGGCGGTCGACAGCTACGCATCGTTACAACGATGACGCCAATATATGAGCTGCCGGATTACCCCAGGGCCTGAGGAAGCGGTGCCACTGTAGTTCCACTAAAAATTCCTGACACAAATGTCTGGAAGCTTTGGCGGTGGTGGTGATACCCATGTGAAGCGGCATGGGTGTATTACCTGGGGTTGAAGGACCTCCCCTGTTTTCTTGTTGTATCAGTTTGAGCCTTGCCTGTTGCGCCCCCAATGCAGTGGCGCGGCGGGCAAGCCATCTATTTGCCCAGCTTTACCATAAAAAAAACAATCGGAAGAATCAGATCGGGAGAAGTCAGTATGCGGCATGTCAGCACCAAGCTATTGCATGTATTTGTCCTGCTCATGGAATACCGTGATCTGAGCGCGGTAGCCGCCTGCACGCAGGGACGCATTCCAACCGTTGCCTATAGTCTCGCGCGGCTACGCGAAATCACCGGCGACCCGCTATTCGTCAAGCGAAACGGCACGCTCGAACCGACGCCTCACGCACTGCGCCTGGAGCAGACGGCGCGGCAGATCTTGTCCAAGTGGAATCATCTCGTACAACCGCTCGACGGCAACGTACAGTCGGAAAACACTGGGCGGCGTATCTCCATCGGCTTTTCGTCATCGATCGGGGACCCGGTCATTACGGAAATCCTGACTGCGCTGTGCGAGCGTTTTCCGCACGACAGTTTCATTACGCGCCCCGTGATCGCCGATGCGGCGCTTGGCGAGAGCCTGGAGACCGGCAAGCTCGATTGCGCCTTCGTGGTCGACGGCATCAGCGTGCCGGACAGCGTCACGCCGCACAGCATCCTGGCTACGCCGCGCCGGCTGGTCAGCGCGGCGCGCGTGGGCTCGAGCGACGATGTGGAAAGGGACTGGATCTTGCTGCAGGAGGATTGCGAAAGCGGCAGCCCACTGCGCGCCTTTCTCGCGCGACAGGCCACCACGCCAGGCCATCGCGAAACCGTGGTGCCGTCGTGGCACACGCAGATCACCCTGCTGCAATCGGCAGGCGGCATCTGCCCGGTACTCGACTTCAACGTGCCGTTGGTAACGCGCGACCGGAAAACGCGCCTGCTGGCGCCGCCGGCGAGCTTTCCGGCCTGGGCGGCGCTGCATTTCTGGATGCCGCAGTGCACGCCTGACCGCGCCATCCTGCGCGACATCATGGAAGTTGGCGCCGCGGTGCTCCGAGACCCGCTCAAGGCCATCGACGGCCGCCGCCAGGCGCAGCAGCCATCCCGCCCGCTGGCTGTGGCCTGACGCGCGTCCAGATCCAGCCATTCCATTTGCGGCCCCGCCGATGGCGACATCGCGGGGCCGCAATGCATTCGTCTGCGCAAACGCACAACTTCCCATTTCATTTTGCGAATCGTCTTACTGCCCTAGTCAACGCCTCCCATTACTCTCGGCTGGCATCGCGTCGCATCGGATCGTCGCCCGTTTGGTCCGGTGCGCCGGGTGTACGCAGTTGCTGCGTGTTCGCGCCGCACACGTCTGTCGCGTGCGGCGCTTTTTTGACGCCAGCGCGGAGCCGAACGCTGAGCCATGTACAGCACAGGAGTCAATGGATGACGTTGAGGATTTTGCTGGCCGACGACCACCCCGTCATTACGGCGGCGATCCGGGCCAGGGTGCAGACCCAAACCGGCTGGGAAGTTTGTGGGGAAGTTGCAAGTGCCTCGGAATTGCTGCAGCAGGCCGACATTGAGCGGCCGGATGTCGTGGTGACGGATTTCCATATGCCCGGCCCCGCCGAGCTAGACGGCGTAAGGCTGATCAGCGCCTTGCGCCGCCGCTATCCAGCCATGTCGATAGTGGTACTGACCATGATCACCAATCCGCTGGTATTGCGGACCATTCTTGATGTCCGCATTCAGGGACTGTTACTCAAGGATTGCCAGCTCGACGAGATCGTCACCGCAATTGCGCGGGCGCAGCGCGGCTTCACCTATATCGGCAAGTCCGCGCTGCGCGCTCTGGCGCCCACCGACCTGCGCACCATGCTTCCCTGCGGCAGCGATGGCGAACAACGCCTGTCGGCGCGCGAGACGGAAGTGTTGCGCCTGTTTCTGACCGGCCGGTCCGTTACCGAAATTGCCACGACGCTATGCCGGAGTGTCAAAACCATCAGCCGGCAGAAAAACTGCGCCATGCACAAGCTGGGCGTCAGCAATGACCGCGAGCTGTTCGAATGCGCGGCACTGCAGGGCGTCGTCCTGCCAAGGAGTTGATCCACGATGCATGCCACTGCCCGCTATAATCGGCCGCGGCGCATGCTGGCCTCGCCAGGCGCCGCCGCCATTGCCACCCCTGCGGAGTGTCCGCTGCCCATGCTGTCCACGCCAAGCGCCTGTTCCCCCACGCTCGAAACCTGCCGCGTGCCCGTTCTGCTCGTGGCCGCGCCGGCCTCCGGCCAGGGCAAGACCACGATCACCGCTGCACTGGCGCGCCTGCATGCACGCCAGGGGCTGCGGGTGCGCGTGTTCAAGACCGGGCCGGACTTCCTCGACCCGACCTTGCTTGCCGCAGCCAGCGGCGCACCGGTGCACTCGATCGATCTATGGATGACGGGAGAGGCCGACGCGCGCGCCAGGCTGGCCAGCGCGGCGCGCGAGGCAGACCTCATTCTGGTCGAGGGCGTGATGGGTCTGCACGACGGCACGCCCAGCAGCGCCGATGTGGCCCGGCTGTTCGGCCTGCCGGTGCTGAGCGTGATACAGGCGGGCGCCATGGCGCAAACGTTCGGCGCCGTCGCTTACGGCCTGGCGCACTACGGGCAGCCGTTTCGCGCCATGCACGTATTGGCCAACGGCGTGGGCAGCCCTCGTCACGCGACCCTGGTGCGCGAAAGCCTTGCGCCGGACATCAAGTGGGCAGGATCGCTGGCGCGCGACCCAGCGGCGAGCCTGCCGGAGCGGCACCTGGGCCTGTTCAGCGCGGACGAGTTGCCGGATCTGATGGATCGGCTGGACCGTCTTGCCGACGCCCTTGCCACCCAGCCGATCGCACAACTTCCCGAGCCGGTGCCGATCGCCGACGCCGGCGCACCGCCCGTGCCTGCATTGCTGGCCGGCAAACGTATCGCCATCGCGCGAGACGAGGCATTCCGCTTTATCTATCCCGCCAATGTCGAAACGTTGACAGCGCTGGGTGCCGATATTGCGTGGTTCTCGCCACTGCACGACCAGACGCTGCCGCCGTGCGACGCCTTGTGGCTGCCGGGCGGTTATCCCGAATTGCATGCCGCCGGCCTGGCCGCGAATATATCGATGGTTCGCGCGATTCGTGACGCGCACGCGCTCGGCATGCCGATCCTGGCCGAATGCGGCGGCATGATGATGCTGTTCGACACACTGGTCGACAAGGCGGGTGTCGCCTATGCGATGGCGGGGCTGCTGCAGGGCACCGTTACGATGCAGAAACGGCTGGCGGCAATCGGGCATCAAGCCGTCACGCTGCCGACGCAGCAAGGCGTCATACGCGGGCACACGTTTCACTATTCCGCGACCGATTCGCCATTGACACCGATCACCCACGCGGTATCGCCGCACGAGGGGTCGCGTGGCGAAGCCGTGTATCGGGTAGGCTCGCTCACCGCGTCATATGTGCACTTGTATTTCCCGTCGAATCACACGGCCATCGCGGCGCTGTTTGGCGGGGAGTGATGCGTGGAAAATTTCAGGCTGCGTCGCGTTCCGCTGTCGTCCGTGCCACGGCATCGGCAATGCCTGATTCCAGTTGCGCCAGGCCCTTCGACAGATTGTGCATCGTGGTTTCGGACACGTTGGCGAGCACATCCTGCAGAAACGCGGATCGGCGCGGCATCGCCTGATCGACGATGTCTCGTCCGAGGGTTGTCAACGTGACGTTGGTCATGCGATTGTCACGCTCGCTGGTGGTGCGCTCGACCCAGCCCAATTCCTGCAGGGCCTTCAATTGACGCGTAAGCGCGCCGGGGTCCATGCCAACGCGATCGGCCAGCGGCTTCTGCGCAATGGGGCCCTCGTGTCCGTACAAGGCAAAGAGAATGCGCCAGCGCGGCAGCGGATGGCCGATACGCTGTTCGAACGCCGATGCGTACGCCCGGTACGTGCGTCCAAACTGTTGCAGCACGGCCAGGCTTTGTCGCTCCAGTTCCAAATTCAGTCTCCTGTTGGCGAAGATCTTCCGCCGATGTTCAGTCCGTCGCCATCGCAGGCTCTTGCACCCGCGTCAGCTTGATGGGCGGCACGCGGCGCGTGCGCCAGATGCCGATCAATGCTGCAATCGCCGCCAGCATCAGGCCCAAATGGATCGCGCTAACCAGCGATGCGCGCGCCTGCTCAAGCAGCAAGGCTCCATTGTGCCCTGCACTGTGCAGATTGGTCAGCAATTCGGCCTGCGATGCCTTGTCGATCAAGATCTGCGGGTCCGTCATTCTGGGCGCCCATTCCGAAGCATTTGCCGCAGCAAGTGCATTGGTAACGCTCGATGTATAGCTGCGCGTCACCAGTGTGCCAACCAGCGCGGTCCCGACCATCCCTCCCACCATGCGTAGCGACTGCAACATGGCCGTAGCAATGCCCAGGTGCGAGCGGCCTGCCGTCTGCTGTGCAAAGACGGTCAGGTTCGGCAGGACGAATCCAAGACCGAGCCCCGCGCACAGCATGATGGCCAGCAGCACGTGGTGATGCATAGCGCGCGTGGCCTGGGAGAGCCCCAGCAGCGCCAACGCCAACATGGCGAAACCGGCATAAAGCATGCTGTTAGGCCGCGGGATGCGTGTAATGATCCGGCCGTTGACGATACTGCCCACCGTGATGCATACCACGAGCGGCGTTACCAGCAGCCCCGCTTCCTTCGGCGAGTAGCCAAACCCGCCCTGAAACAGCAACGGCGCGTAGAGCAGCAACGCAAACATCGCGAATCCGCCCAGCACCCCGAGCAAGAAAAGCGGGGACAGCGCCGGATTTCTGAACATGTCGAGCGGCAAAATCGGGTTAGCGCAACGGTGCGACCATTGCCACAGCGCCACGAATGCGGCGCACGACAACACCATCAGGCCGATGGTCACCAGCCCCAGGCCACGCTCGGGCAGCCATTCGACCGACAGTTGCAGGCTGCCAAGGCCCACCGCGATCAACATGGCGCCCAGCCAATCTATCCGCACAGGGCCGTCGTGCGAGGCCTGCCTGAGGTGTGGCAAATACCGCCATGCGAACAGCAGTCCGAGCACGCCAACAGGTACGTTGATGTAGAACACCGCTCGCCATCCAAACCATTCCGTCAGCACGCCGCCAAGCGACGGGCCCAGGGCGTTGGCCAGGCCGAACGCGGTGCTCATCATCACCTGCCAACGCAGGCGCACATGGGAATCGGGGAACAGGTCCGGAATACAGGCAAATGCGGTACCGACCAGCATGCCGCCGCCAATGCCCTGCAGTGCGCGCGCACCCACCAGGAACAGCATGTTGTTGGCCATGCCGCACAATACTGAAGCCGCAAGAAACACCACGATCGATGCCAGTACGAACGGCTTGCGGCCGTAATAGTCGCCAAGCCGGCCGAAAATCGGCACGGTAATCACCGATGTCAGCAGATACGCCGTAGCGACCCATGCGTAGTACTCGAAGCCTTGAAGTTCGGCCACCACGGTGGGCAATGCGGTAGCCACCACGGTCTGGTCCAGCGCCACCAGCATGACAACAAACGCGATGCCCAGCATGGCCAGCAGAGATTCCCGAAACGGCAGCACCTGCCCTCGGTTGTTTATTTGTGCTGGATCCTGCGCTGGATGGGGTTTCGAAGCCATTTCTGTTGCCGAATCAATCGTTGTAACGTCAAGGATCGAGAAATTATAGGCTCCTGGCGCATCGTGTGCTGGGGAATTTCCGAGCGCGTCAAACAGGTGGCGGATCGTGCCATCATTCTTGGGTCAGCCATCCGCAAGTCAAAGGAGTTCGCATGAAGCCGATCACGTTGTTCGGTGCACCGACAGACGTCGGGGCCAGCATTCGCGGCGCCTCGATGGGCCCGGAAGCGCTACGCGTGGCCGACATCGCCGGCGCATTGATACGGAACGGTCTCGATGTACGAGACATCGGCAACCTGAACGGACCGGGCAACCCTTGGCAACCGCCGGTCGACGGCATGCGGCACCTCGAAGAAGTGCTGGCATGGAACCGCCAGATCTTCGACACCGCGTACGCCGCGCTGACAGCGGGGCATATGTCGCTGCTGATGGGTGGCGATCATTGCCTGGCGATCGGGTCGGTCAGCGCCGCTGCCCGACACTGCCGCGAGCAAGGCAAACGCCTGATGGTGCTATGGCTGGACGCCCATGCCGACGCCAACACGGGCAGCACCAGCCCCACAGGCAATATCCATGGGATGCCAGTGGCTTGCCTGTGCGGCGATGGTCCGGCGCCGCTCACCGCGTTGAGCGGCGTCACGCCAGCCATGTCGCCCCAACAGATCCGCCAGATCGGCATCCGCAGCGTCGATGCCGAAGAGAAGTTGCGCCTGCGCGAATTGGGACTGACGGTCTACGACATGCGCTACATCGACGAGAACGGCATGCGGCAGACGATGGAGCGCGCGCTGGCGGGCATCGACGCCGATACACATCTGCATGTCAGCTTTGACGTGGACTTTCTCGACAGCCAGATCGCGCCAGGGGTGGGCACGCCGGTGCGCGGCGGGCCGACCTATCGCGAGGCGCATCTGGCGCTGGAAATGATCGAGGACACCGGCGCGCTATGCTCGCTCGACGTGCTCGAACTCAATCCGGCGCGCGATGTCCACAACCAGACCGCGGAACTTGTGGTGGAACTGATCGAAAGCCTGTTCGGCAAATCCACGCTGTAGCCGCGGCGCGATCAGGCTGCCGGATAGTTGAAGCGCTCGCCCTGCGCGTCGCGATCGTAGACGCGCTGGCCTGCCACATAGGTGGCGCGCACCACGCGATCGTCCCCGAGCGTCATCAGCACGAAAAGGCGTTCGACGATATCCGCGCAGTAGGCGTCGCGAAAATCAAGCATCGGCGTGGCCTTGCGATCGAGGATAACCAGATCGGCATCGAAACCGGGAGCGATCGAGCCGATGGTGTTTTCGAGACACAGCGCCTCGGCGCCGCCTCGCGTGGCCAGATACCAAGCGTGGATTGCCGTCAGCCGTGTGCCATTCATGGCGGCAACCTTGTATGCCTCGTTCAGGCTCTGCAACTGGCAGAAGCTGGTCCCGGCGCCGATATCGGTGCCAAGGCCCACCCTCACCGGCCGCGCGGCTTGCTTGGCATCGAACAACCGGAATAGGCCGCTGCCCAGGAACAGGTTCGAGGTCGGGCAGTGCGCTAGCGCCGCGCCGGTCTGGTGACAGATCGCGAAATCCTGCTCGGTCAAGTGGATACCGTGACCGTAGATGGACCGGTCGCCGACGATGCCCGCATGCGCGTAAACATCCAGATAACTTTGGCGTGCCGGGAACAAGGACCGCACCCAGGCGATTTCATCGAGGTTCTCGCACAGATGCGTCTGCACGTAGGCGTCGGGATACTCCTTGCGCAGCGTGCCGCAGACATCGAGCTGGGCGTCGGTGCTGGTAGGCGCAAAGCGCGGTGTAATGCAATAGTGCTGGCGCCCTCGGCCATGCCAGCGTCCGATCAGCGCCTGGCTCTCCCGGTATCCCGTCTCCGCTGTGTCCAGCAGTGCTGGCGGCGCGTTGCGGTCCATCAGCACCTTGCCCGCGATCATGCGCGTATTGAAGCGGCTCGATTCCTCGAAGAACGCATCTACCGACTGCGGATGCACGGTGCAATAGACGGCCGCCGTAGTGGTCCCGGCACGCAGTAGCTCCCGCAGGAAGACCCCCGCCACGCTGCGCGCGTGCCCGATATCGGCAAACTGCTGTTCCGCGATGAACGTGTATTTGGTCAGCCATTCGAGTAATTGTTCGCCGAACGCGGCGACCATCTGGGTCTGCGGATAGTGGATATGCGTATCGATAAAGCCGGCGCTAACGATCGCATCGGGATAGTGAAGAACCAACGTATCGGCGGGCAGGCGCTTCAACACCTCGTCGGCGGGGCCGAAATCCGCGATCTTGCCGTCGTCCATGGCGATGACGGCATCGGGCTCGTACACCAGGCAGTCGGCGGGTTCATGCAGGAACGGGTCGGCGCGAAATGTCACTGCCGCGGCGCGAATGGCTGTCGTGCTCATGTCATTGCTCTCCATTCAAGGTCTTACTGTTGCTTGGGATAGGACTCGCGCATGATCAGCGACAGCAGTAACGCCACTGCCAGCGCCACGACGATCGGAAGCGCCGCATACTGCGCCAGCGCCAACGAATGCTCGGTGAGGCCCTCGGCTTCCCCCATGGCGACGCGCGCGCCGGGCCGGGCGATCATGATGCCGCCCGCAATAAACGCCAATCCGTTGACGAACGCCGCCGATGTGCCGATCAACTGCGGCGGCACAACGTCGGCCGCGCTACTGAAGGTCAGCATATGCGCCGCGTTGGCAAAGCCAAAAATGAAGTTCAGTAACAGTGCCAGCCAGATCGGCAGCACCGGCACATAGAGAATGGCGGACGCGCACGCGAGCTGAATGGCGCAGCCCAGTACGATCGGCAGCTTGCGCCGACGCAGCCTGTCCGACCATGCAGGCAGCACAAGGCAACCTGCAGCCAGCCCAAGCCATAGCAGCGACGCACTGAATGCCGCCTGCTCCGGCGACGCGCCGCGCACTGCCATGAGCTTGGGAGTCCAGACCACACCGCCTGCCAGCAGACTGCCGAACAGCACCGCACAGATAAGCGCGCATAGCCAGACGTGAAAGATCTTCATTACCGCGTTCAGCGATGCGATGACATCCTTGAAGAATCCTCCGATGCTGTCCGCGGTCTGCTCCACCGGCGCCGGATTGCGCAAATAGATATAGGCCAGCACGGTCAGTATCACGCCAGATGCGCCGACGTAATTGAACAGCGTGCGCCACTCCATCTGCGCCAATGCGTATTGAAGTGCCGTCACTGAAAAAGCCGATGACAGCGATGCGCACAATTGCACGAGACCAAACATGAAATTGAATTTGGCCATGCCAAACCATTGACCGCCGATATATCCGCCACCGACAAAGCCGGTGCATGCGCCAATCGCCATTACGAATTGCGATGCCAGCAACATTGGATAGCTGGTGGCGTTGGCAAACAGAAACACCCCGAGCGTCACCAGCGCGACCGACAGCGGCAGCACCTTATGCGCGCCAAGGCGGTCCAGCAATGCGCCGCCAAAAAACTGGCAGACCGCGAATACCCAGGTGTACACGGCGGCGATCGTACTGATTTGCGTGACGCTCAACGCAACATCGCGCCCGATGTCCGCGTTGACGACCGAGTAGCCGGTCTGCACGCTGAACAGGTACACCACAAACAATACGGAAAGCGTCCATACCCACCAGGCCCGGGCGCCGCCGAGCTGCACTTGCGCTGTCCGCGCTATCGATGTGGATTGCGTCTGTGCCATCTCTTGCCCCTCGATGTGGATGCGAGAACTATCGTGCACAGAGGGGCGTCGTCGAAGTGATTTTTTTTGATGCAGCTCGCCGTAAATCGATGCCTCTTATTTCGATGCGGCTCTGATGGCGCAGCCATCGCGCGCATCGCGAATGCAACTGGCTTGACGCCAAAATAAAAAACGGAGGCAGCCAGAAGCTGCCTCCGTCATGACTGCATCGATTTCGCGCGCGGCGATCAGGATGCCGATTTATTGCTGCTGTTGGCTGCGCTGCCAGTTGTAGTGCCGGCGTCAGGTGCCGCTGGCCCGGTAACCTCGTTCAGCCCGCCTCCCAGCGCCTTGTAGAGATTGACTTCACTGGTCAGCTGATTGAACCGTGCATCGATCAGTGCCTGCTGCGCGTTGAACAGCTGCCGCTGCGCGTCGAGCAGCGTCAAATAGCTATCGACGCCAGTACGGTATCTGCCCTCCGCCAATCTGAAGTAGTCCTGACTGGCTTCGACAAGCCGCTGTTGTGCCTGAAGCTGATCGGTGTAAGTGCCACGCGCGGCCAAACCGTCCGACACCTCGCGGAACGCCGACTGCACGGTCCGTTCGTACGTCGCGACGTTGATGTCCTTCTGGACCTTCGCGTAGTCGAGGCTCGCGCGCAGGCTGCCGGCGGTGAAGATCGGCAGCGTAATCTGCGGCGAGAACAACCACGTACCCGATCCCGCATCGAACAGTCCGGACAACTGGCGGCTGGCCGTGCCGCCCGAAGCGGTCAGCGTGATGCGCGGAAAGAACGCCGCGCGCGCTGCGCCGATATCGGCGTTGGCCGACAGCAGACGATGCTCGGCCGCGAGGATGTCGGGACGGTTCTGCAACAGATCCGACGGCATGCCGGCCGGCACATCGGCGACCAGTTTCTGGTAGAGGCTCAATCCTTCGGGCAGGTCCGCCGGCATGGCCGTGCCGAGCAGCAGCGTCAGCGCATTGGCGTCCTGCGCCACCAGACGCGTATATCGGGCCAGCGATGCACGCGCGTTCTCGACCTGCGTCTGCGACTGGCGCAAGTCCAGACGAGACGCGACGCCTTCCTCGAAGCTGCGGCGCGTCAGGTTGTACGTCCGCTCGTAGGTGCCAAGCGTATCGCGTGTGACCTGCAGTTGCGCCTCGTCGGCGCGCATCGTCAGATAGGCGTTGGCGACGCTGGCCACCAGCGCGATCTGCGTGCTGCGGCGCGCCTCCTCGCTGGCGAAGTATTGCTGAAGCGCGGCGTCGCTCAGGCTGCGCAATCGGCCGAACAGATCGATTTCCCAGGCCGTGGTGCCCAGCGACACGCCGTACTGGCTGCTTATCACGCGCTGCCCCGTGGTGGACAGGTCCGCCGGCACGCGCTGGCGCGTACCTTGGCCGGTCGCGCCGACTTCAGGGAACAAGTCCGCGCGCTGGATGCGGTACTGCGCACGGTACGCTTCGACATTCAGCGCGGCCACACGCAGATCGCGATTGTTTTCCAGCGAAACCTCGATCAGCCTGCGCAGGCGTGGATCGGCAAAGTAATCGCGCCAGCCGAGCTCCACCGCCGGCGCCACTTGCGCGTCGCCGGCCGATCCGCGATAGGCATCGCCCTGCGGATACGCAGCGTCCACCGGCGCAGCCGGCCGCTCATAGGTCGGAATCAGGCTGCAGCCGGTCAATGCCGCTGCCGCGGCCAGGCAAAGTAGTGTCTTTCTCATGCTTGTGCTCCCGTTTCCAGGGAGGACGATCCCGATTTGCGGCGCCGTTCCTTGATCGCGCTGACGACCACGAAGAACAGCGGCACCCAGAAGATGGCCAGAACCGTCGCCGTGATCATGCCGCCGATCACGCCAGTGCCGATTGCGTGCTGGCTGCCAGCGCCCGCGCCTTGCGACACGGCCAGCGGGAATACGCCGAGCATGAACGCCAGCGACGTCATGATGATCGGACGCAGCCGCATGCGGCAGGCCTCCACCGCGGCCTCGACAAGCCCCTTGCCCTGGTCGTGCAGGTCCTTGGCAAATTCCACGATCAGAATCGCGTTCTTGGCCGACAGACCCACCGTGGTCAGCAGGCCGACCTGGAAGAACACGTCGTTCGACAAACCGCGCGCGAGCGTGGCGATCAGCGCGCCAATCACACCAAGCGGCACCACCAGCATCACCGAGAACGGAATCGACCAGCTTTCATACAGCGCCGCCAAACACAGGAACACCACCAGCAGCGACAGTGCATAGAGCGCCGGTGCCTGGGCGCCGGACAGCCGTTCCTCGTAGGAAAGCCCGGTCCACGAATACGAAATGCCAGCCGGCATCTGCTTCATGATTTCCTCGACGGCAGCCATCGCCTCGCCGGAACTCTTGCCTGCCGCCGGCTCGCCCAGGATTTCCACCGCCGGCACGCCGTTGTAGCGCTGGAGCTTCGGAGATCCATAGCCCCATTTGCCGGAGGCGAAGGCCGAGAACGGAACCATGTCGCCCTTGTCGTTGCGCACGAACCACTTGTCCAGATCCTCCGGGTTCATCCGCGCATTGGGACGGCCCTGCAGATAGACACGCTTGACGCGGCCGCGGTCGATGAAGTCGTTCACGTAGCTGGAACCCCACGCGATCGACACCGTGCTGTTGATGTCGGACACGGAAACACCCAATGCGCGAGCGCGTTCGTCGTCGATGTCCAGCACGTATTGCGGCTCGTCGTTCAGGCCGTTGGGACGCACGCGTTGGAGCGCCGGGCTCTTCGCTGCCAGGCCAAGGAACTTGTTGCGCGCCTCCATCAGCGCGTCGTGGCCAAGGCCGGCCTGGTCCTGCATGTAGAAGTCGAAGCCCGTGGCGTTGCCCAGTTCCTGCACCGCTGGCGGCGCGAACGCGAAGGCCAGCGAATCGCGGAACGTGCTGAACTTGGCTTGCGCGCGCTTGGTCAGGTCGAACACGCTGGTGGCGTCGCCCTCGCGATCCTTGAACGGCTTGAGCAGGATGAACGCGAGACCCGAACTCTGACCGCGACCGGCGAAGTTGAAGCCGTTCACCGTGAACAGCGACTCGACGATCTTGCCTTCGTCGTTCAGCAGGTAGTTGCGCATCTGGTCGAGCACGGCCTGCGTACGCTCTGCCGACGATCCCGGCGGCGTCTGGACCTGGGCATACAACACGCCCTGGTCTTCTTCCGGCAGGAACGACGTTGGAATCCGCGTGAACAGGAAGCCCATCGCCACGACGATCAGCACATAGATGATCAGGAACGGCGCGCGGCGTTTCAGGATGTCCACCACGCCGCGCTCATACTTCTGCGTGGACTTGATGAAGCTGCGGTTGAACCAGCCGAAAAAGCCCTGCTTGTGCTCGCCGTGATCGCCTTTCTCGATGGGCTTTAGCATCGTGGCGCACAGCGCCGGGGTCAATATCAACGCCACCAGCACCGACAGCACCATCGCCGAAACGATCGTGATCGAGAACTGGCGATAGATCACCCCGGTCGACCCGCCAAAGAATGCCATCGGCAGGAACACGGCCGACAACACCAGCGCAATGCCAACCAACGCACCCTGAATCTGCCCCATCGATTTCCGGGCGGCCTCCTTCGGCCCAAGCCCGTCCTCGGACATCACGCGCTCCACATTCTCGACCACCACGATGGCGTCATCCACCAGCAGGCCGATGGCCAGCACCATCCCGAACATGGTCAGCGTGTTGATCGAATAGCCGAACGCTGCCAGCACCCCGAACGTGCCCAACAGAACCACCGGCACGGCGATCGTCGGGATCAGCGTGGCGCGGAAGTTCTGCAGGAACAGGTACATCACCAGGAACACCAGCACGATGGCTTCGAGCAGGGTCTTGACCACCTCGTGAATGGAATCGGCAATCACCGGCGTGGTGTCATACGGAAACACCACCTTGATCCCCGGCGGGAAAGTCGGCTCGAGCTGATTCAGCGTATTGCGGACATTCTTGACCGTCTCGAGTGCGTTGGCGCCGGAAGCGAGACGAATCGCGATACCGGACGCCGGCCTGCCGTTGTACTGCGCATTGATGGAGTAGTCCTGGCCGCCCAGGCCCACATCGGCCACATCCTTCAGGCGTACTTGCGAGCCATCGGGATTGACCTTCAGGAGGATATTGCCGAACTGTTCCGCGGTCTGAAGGCGCGTCTTGCCGATCACCGTTGCATTGAGCTGCTGGCCCTGCACCGCGGGCAGGCCGCCCAACTGGCCCGAAGCCACCTGCACGTTCTGCGCTTTGATGGCCGTGCTGACATCGAGCGGCGCCAGCTGGTAGCTGTTCAGCTTGGCCGGATCGAGCCAGATCCGCATCGCATATTGCGAGCCGAACACCTGGAAGTCGCCGACACCCGCCGTCCGCGAAATCGGATCCTGCAGGTTCGAGACGATATAGTTCGACAAATCTTCACGCGTGGTGGCCGGATTGGTCGAAATCAGGCCCACGATGATCAGGAAGTTCCGCACCGATTTGGTCACGCGGATACCCTGCTGCTGTACTTCCTGTGGCAACAATGGCGTAGCCAGCGCGAGCTTGTTCTGCACCTGCACCTGCGCGATGTCAGGGTTGGTGCCCTGCTCGAACGTAGCCGTGATCGTCATGCTGCCGTCGGAATTCGATTCCGACGAGATATAGCGCAGACGGTCGAGACCGTTCAGCTGCTGTTCGATCACCTGCACGACCGTATCCTGCACGGTCTGCGCCGAGGCGCCCGGATAGGTCACCGAAATGGCGATGGTGGGCGGCGCAATCGCCGGATATTGCGTCACTGGCAGCGAGCGTATCGACAGCACGCCGGCGAGCATGATCACAAGCGCGATCACCCACGCAAAGATCGGCCGCTCGATAAAGAAATTAGACATGGCGAATCCTCATGCGTCGGCCCTGATCAGGACTTTGCGGCAGGCGCGGATGCGGCTGCGGGTGCGGATGCGGCGGCGGGCGCGTCCCCGGCTGCCGCGGCATCGGCTTCAGTTGCCTTGACCTTCACGCCTGGGCGAACAAACTGCAAACCTTCGACGATCACCCGATCGCCGGCTTTCAGGCCATCGGTCACCAACCAGCGCGTGCCGATGGTGCGGTCGGTCTTCAGGACGCGCAGTTCCACCTCGTTGTTAGCGTTGACCACCAGCGCAGTCGGCTGGCCCTTGAGGTCACGCGTCACGCCGCGCTGCGGCGCAAGGATGGCCGAGCTCTTGACACCTTCGGCAAGCCGCGCGTGCACGAACATGCCCGGCAGCAGTTCGCTGCGCGGGTTCGGAAACACGGCGCGCAACGTGACCGATCCCGTGCTCTGGTCCACGGCCACTTCGGAAAACTCGAGACGGCCCGCTTCCGCATAGGTGCTGCCGTCTTCCAGCTGGAGCGTCACCTTCGCAGCGTTGGCGCCGGCGCCTTGCAGTTGGCCGTTAGCCAGTTCCTTGCGCAGGCGCAGAATCGACGCGGACGGCTGGGTAACGTCCACATAGATCGGGTCGAGCTGCTGAATCGTGGTCAGTGCTGTGGCCTGGCCATTGGTGACCAGAGCGCCTTCCGTCACCAGCGAGCGGCTGATGCGGCCGGAGATCGGCGCCAGCACCCGGGTGTAGCGCAAATTGATATGCGCCTGATCTACTGCCGCCTTGGCTTGCATGAAGGAAGCCTGGGCTTCTGCGAATTGCTGCTTGCTGACGGCTTCATCGCCGACCAGTCGGCCGTAACGCTCAGCCAGCAGGCGCGACGATTCCAGCGTGGCTTCGGCGCTCTTGGCCGTGGCTTCATAGGTCGACGGATCGATCTGATAAAGCTGCTGACCCTGCTTCACGTCGCTGCCTTCCACGAACAACCGCTTCTGAAGAATGCCGTTGACTTGCGGGCGGACCTCCGCGATCCGGTAAGGCGTCGTACGACCGGGCAAGGAGGTATCGAGCGTGACGCTTTCGTTCTTGAGCGTGACAACTTTCACTTCAGGCGTCTGGGCCGCAGGGGCTTCGTTCTTCTTGCCGCATGCGGCTAGCACCGTTACGGCAATAGCCAGCATGCCTGGAATCAAAGCACGCTTGGCGCGCATTGCTTGCATAGCGATTTCCTCGAGGATGAAACGGATTAGTTCTTCTTGCGCCTGGCTTCAACCAAGCGGGCTCCACGGCGCGCGTGGACGCAACAGACGTGCCTGCTTCAGGCAAATTTCGGATATCGAATTCAGCGGATTGTCGCCATTGGCCCCTGCTTTCGCCAGATTGCTGGCCTGGAGGAAAACACAATGCCGGACACGCCGCGCGCGCACCCAGCTACAGGGTCATCCTGTCGATGTCCCTGCTCCCCGTACTCGTAACGTCCTGCACATCTTCGTTTATCGGTATTACCGTTCTTCGCGCAATCACGTGTCCGTCTATTGCGAACATCGCAACTGCCGGTCGCAACAATAATCGGTTTTGTCGATTGTTGCTGGCGACAGCCGAAACGGTAATGTCTGCCATCCATGTAGCACCCTGGTGCGCCAAGGCATGGCGACAACCCCCCTCCAGGCAAGTTGTCGCATTCTGCGGCAATGCAGCATTTGAGCGGACTGCTAACTGTCAGTTCCATATCCAAACCACAGACAGCGTGCCATCGTACCAGCTTGACGATGAATCGTGATCACAGAAATTTGCCTGTAATAACGTGAAATACACGTAATGCAGGGTGGAACTGCTTATTTCTCGGGCAGGTGGGCCGCTCTCCCGGGCTCATGCGCTACGGTCAAAACAGTGTTTTGCGTGAATGAGACAATGTGACATCGTCGGCGAGCCGTTCCGCGAGGTCAATAAAAAAAGCCCTCGCTGGTAGCGAGGGCGTGCTGTCCGATAATGGTGCGACGTCTTTTAAATGGTTATCCGGCCGTTGTTCATTCAGGCGCCGTCCAAGAAACGGCTGCGTGGTCCGAGACGACTGCCGAGCATTGGGCCACTCCACCGCATGTCGCCGCGATATGCCGAGGCGCCAACGCGATCGGTCTGAACCGGCTGGGACATGTCAGGTTGATAGGTTTGAGACTGCGGAGCGAGATCGCTGCGCGTGCTCTGGTTGGCGCCTTGCGAGTACGGGTCGAATTTATCGCCGGTACGCGCGCCGCTGGAATACGGATCGTAAGTGCCCGTGGAAGTTGCCGCGCCCTGCGTATAAGGATCGCGCGGAGTGGGCGTCGTTTGGGCAACAGCGCTTGCCGACAAGATCGCAAAAGCACCTGCTGCGAGAAATGTACTTGCTCGATTCAATCGCATAATTACCTCCATGAGACGAAAGGGGCAACCAATTTGCCACCATGGACGTATAGAGAGCGAAAGGCGTGCCGGGGTGAAAAGCACCGCTTAAGACGCAAAATTATGTGTATCGGCCGATAAAATGCCTTGAAAAACGCATTTTCGGTTCGCTTTTACACATGGCGTGTAAAAGCCGATTTTGGGTCTCCGGACTGCCGAGTGGTTGGCGCCGCCCCGAGTAGACTTGAGCTGACGCATCGCCCGCGGCGATTACCACGCATCGCACGCTGTAAACCGTTCGCTCAAAAGCAAAACCCCCAAGCTTTTAGGGCTTGGGGGTTTTGGGGATAAGAGCCTGGCGATGACCTACTTTCACACGGGTAGTCCGCACTATCATCGG
>Ga0233425_10000374_pt1 | contig 117056 bp, 125 predicted proteins | sample Watercolumn_Towu_2_FD_181712 | JGI IMG/M metagenome (GOLD analysis project Ga0233425, IMG submission 181712) | Freshwater microbial communities from Lake Towuti, South Sulawesi, Indonesia - Watercolumn_Towuti2014_140_MG | ecosystem: Environmental > Aquatic > Freshwater > Lake | place... | reverse complement strand
CGGTGGTGCGCTTGAACTCCGGGCTAAAGACACGTCGCCCGTCCGCCTTCCGTGGGTACTCGCCCATGGCTCCCCCCGTCGAATCTTACGTCCCCAGGGTGAGCAGTCGAAACGGGGAGCATTGCAACGCTGTGGCACGCCAAAGTCCGCAGCATCAAGGGGGTATAGCGCCGTGTCGTAACCCACCCTAGAGAACTCACGTACGACCTCCCTCGTAAAATCAATCCCTCCGTGGGCAAGCATTCCTGGGACGTTCTCCATAACGAAAACCCGGGGCTTGAAGAACTTCACGAACTGAAGAAAGCGCCGAAAGAGATGATTGCGCGGGTCATCAGCCCAGTGGTTGGCTCGCTGCCCGAGGGACCGCAGTTTTCCTCTCCCGACGACAGACCACCCCTGGCATGGCGGACCGCCGAGGACAACGTCAACGTGGGCACTACCATTCTCGCCCTCAATGATTCGTGCGAGTTGCCGGGGGCGCAGACGCTCGAGGTCCAACTTCGCAGAGATGCACCCATGCTGCTCGAAGTTTGTGCGATGCGATTCGGCTGCCTCGCGATCGAAATCGACTCCAGCCAGCGGTCTGAATCCCGCCAACAGGAAGCCCAAGCTGAAACCACCACAGCCGGAGAACAGATCGACGAACGTGAAGGGGCCCTGCCGAAGCGGCCGGCGTTGGTTAAACCGTAAGACTTGTTCAACGAGGTGCGTAGAGAATCCGCGGGTTCGCGGTCGGGCCGCCTCGGGGAGGATAGGTGTCGACGGCGTCCCTCGCGCACGAGTCTTCTGCGGCGAGACTGCCACGCGATTACGAGACATGCGCACCGTTCCAGAGCATCGTAATCACGCCGAACGCAATACTACGGTAAAGAGTCCGACAATTTAAAGTATGGACGTTTTCAGACGCCCTTCGTCGCGGGCAACGGTGACGAAAGCGCCGTCCTTGATGTTGGCCCCGTTCAGCGCGACCGTTCTCAGCTAGGACGGTCACGATCTCGGCGGTCCGTCGTTCCCGAACTGGTGCCGCCAAGTAAGGTCGCCGAAAGAGCTATCCGGGTGGCGCGCAACGGCAAGGTTGCGAGAGGTAAACGCGGACGCGGCAGATTACAATCCCTCCTGAGCCAGAGTCGCTCAACGTCCGTGGAAGCCCCAGCGGTAGTGGAGAAAACTCGACGGGGGGCTATAACCCGGCTTAGAGATCTTCTCTGGCGCTCTCTCCCGCCGCCGCGCTAGATTCCTCCGGGCGACCTCACACAGAACCCCACGGGTGATCCATGGCAGAGCGCACCGAGCTGGACGGGGCGGCGTCGGCCGCCGAGCAGTACGCAACCCTGCGGAACGAGGTGAAGCACGAGGACGATCTGATCGGCCAGCGCGTGAGCTGGTTCATGGCCTCGCAGGCCTTCCTGCTCGTCTCGCTCGCCATCGCGCACAAGGGCGAGACCGACATGCCGACCTCGGCGAACAACAACCTGTTCCCGCTGGTGCCCGTCGTCGCGCTCGTGGCGTCGATCCTGATCTTCCTCGGCGTGCTCGCGGGCACCATGGCCCTTCAGCAGTGGCGCGTGCGCTTGAAGGATCTGGCGGCAAGACATCCCGAACTGCCGTACGTGAAGTACGAGTCGTTCATCGTCCCCGCCGCGTGGAGCGGTCCGCTCGTCGCGCCGCTCGCGTTCATCGCCGCCTGGCTCTATCTCCTCCTGTACGGGTACGGCTGCCTCGTCCGCTGACGCGGCCGACAGCCCCTCTCTAGCTCTCCAGCAGATCGCCGAGTGACGGGCCGACGCGCCCCGACGTTCTGCGATGCGCCGGGCCGTAGTGCTCGGCGAGGCCCTGACACAGGAGCGGGAGCGCGATCGTCGCGTCCGTGAAGCACATCACGTTGTCGCCGTCCGGCGTTTCCTTGCCCCACGAGATGCACTCGCTCGACACGCTCGCGCCACCCAGCCCGCCGAACACGGTGTTGTCGGTCGTGATCTGAATCGCCGCGCGGTGCGGGCTCGCCTCGCCGCCGCGGATCGCGCACACGCTGGTCGCCGTGATCTGGATGAAGTCCTTCGGCACGCCGCCCCCGACGAAGATCGCGGACGTGCCGCGCCCCGGCGTCATATATCGATCCATGAGCTTCAGCGCGACGTCGTAGTCGCGGAAGAAATCGACGGCGGGGCCGCGCACGCCGCTCTCGCGATAGCCCTCGGCCAGCGGTCCGTCGTGCGCGGCCGGAACGAAGAGCGGCACCCCGTGGCGCGCGCACGTGGCCGCGACCGACGCGCCGAGCCCCTGCGCCTCCAGCCACCGCCCGTACTCCGCCATGAAGCGCGCGCCACTGATGCTCGCGTGCTTCCACGATGTCGCGAGATGGCGGAAGAAGTCCGCGGTGAACGACTCCATCGCGTCGTACTCGACCGCGCTCACGACGTGGTCGTAGAACCGGTAGTGCCGCGTGCTCCACAACGCCGCGTCGTCGACGTGCTCGGGGTCGACCTGGTGGACCTCGGCGCCGCGTAGCTCCAGGACGTCCTCCGTGACGTTCGCGCACGTCGACGCGATCAGGTCGACGTAGCCGCGCTCGACGAGCCAGGTGACGAGCGGCCAGAGCCCGGCGCTCGCGAGCGATCCGGCGAGGCCGAGGCAGACGAGGCTCTCGCCGTCGATCATGCGCTTCCACGCCTCGAAGGCCTCGCCGACCTTGCGGCCCTGGAAGGCCGAGGCTCGCATGCGCGACAGCAGCGCGCTGACGGGGGCCGGGCCGCTCTCGCTCACGCGCATGGGCAGACGCCGTGTCGACATTCACCCTCCCCTGATCGCGCCGATCGTGCTAGAGGATCGCACGATGAGTGTGCGCGTGGCCGAGCTGTTCGACGCGATGGCGCCGGACTATGACGTGCTCGAGCCCTGGTACGAGCACTTCTACGCGCGGCTCCACGCGATCCTCAGGAAGGCCCTGGCCCCGCCCGCGGGCGCGCCGCGCCTCCGGGCGCTCGACGCCGGGTGCGGCAACGGCTTCCAGACCGCGCTGCTCCAGGATCTCGGCTACGACACCCACGGGGTCGATCTCGCGGCCGCGCTGCTCGCGGTCGCGCGGCGCCGGCTGCCGAAGGCGGCGCTGGCGCGCGGCGACGTGACCGCGCTGCCCTATCGGGAGGCGTCCTTCGACGTCGTGAGCTGCTGCGGCAGCACGCTGAGCTTCGTCGACGAGGCCGACGCGGCGCTGACGGAGATCGCGCGCGTGCTGCGGCCCGGCGGCCGTCTGCTGCTCGAGTGCGAGCACAAGTGGAGCCTCGACCTCGCGTGGACGGCCGCGAGCGCCTTGACCGGCAACGCGCTCGGGTACGGCACGTCCGTGTCCACGCTGTGGCGCGCGCTGCGCCGCCCGCTGAGCGCGGAGGTCGTGCTGCCGTATCCCGGCTACGGGAACGTCACGCTCTTCAGCCGCCGGGACCTCGTCACGCGCCTCGCTCGCGTGGGACTGCGCGCGCAGCGAAGCTGGGGCATCCACGCGCTCACCAACGTGATCCCCTCGACCGTGCTGCATCGCCGGCGCGTCTCGCGGCCGCTCGCGGCGCTCTACCGCGCGCTCCGCGCGCTCGACACCGCGTTCGCGCCCCCGGCGGTCGCGAACAGCATCGTGGTGCTCGCCGCCAAGCCGCGTCAGACGTCGACCGCGACCGGCGCGCCGCCAAGCGCCGCCGAGCGATAGCCCGCCTCCGCGATCGCGACGGCGCGCAGCCCGTCGTCGATCGTGACCGGCATCGCCGTCCCGCGCTGGACACCGGTGACGAACGCGCGCAACGCTTCGCGCACCGTGGGCATGGCAGGGGCGAGCTCGATCGCCGTGCGGCTCGTGCCCTCGACGCGCCAGGCGGCGTGATGGACGTGATCCGCGACGATCAGGCCGCCCGCGCCCGCCACCTCGACGAGCCCGACGCGTCCCGCCACCGCGCGCGAGCCCGCCACCTGGCCGAGGAGCCCGTCGCCCGCGAAGCGCGCCATCAGCGTGAAGTTGTCCTCGGTCTCGCGCGTGAGCACGCGCGCCGTCGTGCACGCGACCTCCGTCACCTCGCGGCCGGAGAGAAAGCGCAGCAGGTCGATGCTGTGGATGCCGGTGTGGAGCAGCACGCCGCCGCCGCTCTCGGCGAGGCGGTCGAGCCACGGCAGCGGCGACGGCTCGAAGCGCTGGCTCAGGCTCACCGCGTGCAACGGCGCGATGGCCGCCGCGTGCGCGCGCACCGCCGCGATCGTCGCGTCGAAGCGCAGCGTCTGCGCGACCATCGCGCGCACGCCGGAGCTTTTCACCGCCGTCGCGATGCGCCGCGCGCCCTCCAGCGTCGCCGCGAGCGGCTTCTCGACGAGAAGGTGCTTGCCGGCCGCGCACGCGGCCTCGGCGATCGCCGGGTTCAGCGTCGGCGGCACGACCGTGACGACCGCCTCGACCGCGGGATCGTCGATCAGCGCGCGCCAGTCCGCGTGGAACGCCGAGCCGTGCGCGCGCGCGACGGCTTCGCCCTCGTCGCGGCTGCGCCGGCACACCGCGACGAGGCGCGCTTCGGGAATCTCTTCGGTGAGATGGCGGATGTAGCGCAGCCCGTGCTTGCCCGCGCCGACGATGCCGAGACCGAGCGGCCTCATCCGCGGCGGATTATAGTCGCGGGATGAAACGGCGCCTTCTGATCCGCGCCGGCACGCGCCGCGACGCGCCGACGATCCTCGCCCTCATCAAGGGCCTCGCGGACTACGAGCGCCTGAGCCACGAAGTCGAGGCGACCGTCGCGCACATCGAGCGCGACGGCTTCGGACGGCGGCGCTACTTCCAGACGCTGCTCTGCTTCGACGGCGCGCGCGCGATCGGCTTCGCGCTCTACTTCTTCACGTACTCCACGTTCCTCGGCCGGCCCACGCTCTACCTCGAAGACCTCTTCGTGATGCCCGACGCGCGCGGGCGCGGCGCCGGCAAGGCGCTGCTCGCCGAGCTCGCGCGCATCGCCAACAGTCGCGGGTGCGGACGGATGGAATGGACGGTGCTCGACTGGAACGCGCCCTCGATCGCCTTCTACGAAGGCCTCGGCGCGCGTCTGCGCAAGGACTGGATCCTGACGCGCCTGACCGGCCCGGCGCTGAAGCGGCTGGGTCGGCGGCGCTAGTTCCGGCCGGCGAGCAGGTTCGTATGAACGAGGTCGTGGCGCGCGTCGGCCGGAGTGACCCAGCGGTCGAGCACGGCGCCACACGAGCAGGCCACGTGGATGCGATAGCCCTCCACGCTGGGACGTCCCGCTTCCTTCGTCACCTCGCCGCACTTCGCGTGCGCTTCGAGGAACCGCCGAACTTCGGGAAATATACCCATTCGCTCCCTCTCGGCTTGAGGAAGCTGCAATCTCGACGCCATTGATTTCATAGTGACCCCGGCGTCAAGGCACCGGGGGCTCGGGGCCCAGTCCTCCGCCCGTCCATGTGAACGAGCGTTCCGCGAGCTCGGGCGGCAGCGGGGACTTCTTTCCGCCGGTCAATCCTTCCCGGAGCCAGGCAAAAAGCGCATCGTAGAGCGGCTCCGCGTTCATGCGCCGAAACCAGAGCGGCGCCCCGTCGATGAAGAGGAACACCACGTTCGCTTCGCTGCAGGGACCGAGACAATCCGTGAACGCGACGCGCGCGAGCCCGTCCAGCTTCGCGTTCTTCATCCGGCGGCGGATCGCCGGCTTCAGCGTGCGGGGCGGCGTCTTCGGTCCGCCGGTCTCGGGATGGCCGCAGCAGCATCCCGCGCAGGCCGCGATGAGCGCGCGATCGGCCATCGCGCGATTGTAGCCCGAGCGTCGCGACGCGGCGCCGATGCCGGGGCCATTGCGGGCGAGATCCCGCCACGCCGGCGGCTCCGCCGCGCCGCGGCACCGGGGGCGAAACGTCCGTGACAACGCCTGCCCGTGGCCCGCGCGCGGCGCGTCATGACAGGTGCGGCAAGTTGGCGATAATGACGGACGTTTCGCTCACCTGCCCAGGAGGTCGCCCGATGCGGATCGTGTATGCGATGGTCGCCGCTGTCGCTCTATGGTCCGCTGCGCCGTCGAGCGTGGCCGCGGCTCCGGAAGGTCAATTGACGTGGGGCGTCCACATCACGCTGACGCCGAAGTACATCGACCCGGGCGAGATGGAAGGTCTTATCACGCCGTTCATGATCATGTACGCGCTTCACGACGGCCTCGCCAAGGCGATGCCGGACAATCCCCTGGCGCCGAGCCTCGCGGAGTCGTGGAAGTCGTCACCCGACGGCAAGACGTGGGATTTCACGCTGCGCAAGAACGTGAAGTTCCATAACGGCGACCCGCTTACCGCGGAGGACGTGAAGTTCACGTTCGAGCGCTACAAGGGCACGGCGGCCGCGATGCTGAAGGAGAAGATCGCGGGCGTGGACGCGGTCGGCCCGCAGCACGTGCGCGTGCGCCTGAAGGCGCCGTGGCCCGACTTCCTCACGTTCTATCTCTCGGCGAGCGGTGCCGGCTGGATCGTGCCGAAGAAGTACGTCGAGAAGGTCGGCGACGAGGGCTACAAGAAGGCGCCCGTCGGCGCCGGCCCGTACAAGTTCGTGTCGTTCACGCCGGGCGTCGAGCTCGTGTTCGAAGCGTTCGACGGCTACTGGCGCAAGGCGCCGAACGTCAAGCGCCTCGTCTTCAAGACCATCCCCGACGAGGCGACGCGGCTGGCGGCGCTCAAGCGCGGCGAGATCGACGTCGTCTACTCCGTGCGCGGCGAGCTCGCCGAGGAGCTGCAGCGCACGCCCGGGCTCGCGCTCAAGCCCGTGGTGATCCAGGCGCCGCAGTGGGTCAGCTTCCTCGACCAGTGGGACCCGAAGTCGCCGTGGCACGACCGGCGGGTCCGCCTCGCGGCGAACCTCGCGGTCGATCGCAAGTCGATCAACCAGGCGATCACGCTCGGCCACTCGCGGATCACCTACAGCCTGATCCCGAGCACGTTCGACTTCTACTGGCAGCCGCCGCCCTATCCGTTCGACCCCGCGCAGGCGAAGAAGCTCATGGCCGAGGCCGGGTACCCGAACGGCTTCGACGCGGGCGACTACTACATGGACGTCGCGTACGCCAACGTGCAGGAGATCGTCGCCAACTACCTGCAGCAGATCGGCATCAAGTCGAAGCTGAAGCCGGTCGAGCGCGCGGCGTTCTGGAGCAACTACGGGGACAAGAAGCACAAGAACCTGTCGTACACGGCCAGCGGAGCCTTCGGGAACGCGGCGACGCGCCTGGCGAGCTTCGTCGTGAAGGGCGGGCCCTACGTCTACGGGAGCTATCCCGACATCGACGGGCTCTTCCAGGAGCAGGCCGGCGAGCTGGACAGGAAGAAGCGGGAGGCCCTCCTCGCGAAGATCCAGCAGCTGGTCCACGAGAAGGTCATGGTGCTGCCGATCTGGGAGCTCGGATTCCTGAACGGGCACGGGCCGCGTGTGCAAGAATCCGGGCTCGGTCTGATCCCGGGTCATGCATACTCAGCCCCTTACGAGGACGTCAGACTCAAGAAGTGACACGGTGAACGCGGAGCGAGGGATATGAAAAAGTTCATCCTCCAGCGCCTGATGTATTCGCTGATCTCGCTGTTCCTGCTGTCGCTCACGATCTTTCTGTTCGTCCGCCTGACCGGCGACCCGACGGTGCTGCTCGTCGAGCCGGGTGCCAGCAAGGACGACATGGCGATGATCCGGCAGCAGCTCGGCCTCGACCGGCCGCTCTACGTCCAGTACGCGACGTTCGTGGCCGACATGGCGCGCGGCGAGTTCGGCAAGTCCTTCTACTACCGGACGCCGGTCCTCGAGCTCTACATGTCGCGCCTGCCGAGCTCGCTCCTGCTCGCGGCGGCCGCGATGGTGTTCTCGCTGGTGATCGGCATCCCGAGCGGGATCCTCGCCGCCGTGAAGGTCGGCAAGTTCTGGGACAACGCGGGAAAGATCTTCGCGCTGCTCGGCCTGTCGATGCCGCAGTTCTGGGTGGGCCTCCTGCTGATCCTCTTCTTCTCGGTCTACCTCGGGTGGCTGCCGTCCTCGGGCTCCGGCACCATCTGGCACGTGATCATGCCGGCGTTCGCGCTGGGCTGGTTCTTCGCGGCGGCGCACATGCGGATCACGCGCTCGTCGATGCTCGAGGTGCTCGGCTCCGAGTACGTGAAGCTCGCCCGCCTCAAGGGCCTGCCGGAGAAGCGCGTGATCGTGAAGCACGCGCTCAAGAACGCGCTGATTCCCGTGCTCACGCTGGCCGGCATCAACCTCGTGCTGATGGTGAACGTGGCCGTCGTCGTCGAGACCGTGTTCGCGTGGCCCGGCATCGGGCGGCTGCTCTACGAAGGCATCGCGTTCCGTGACTTTCCGGTCGTGCAGACGACCGTCCTGCTCAGCGGCTCCATGATCGTCGTCGTGAACCTGATCGTGGACGTGCTCTACGCGGTGATCGATCCGCGTATCCGTCTGGGAGCGTAGGCCATGGCCTCTCGCGCCGCGACACTCACCCTCGGGTGGACTCTCGCGCCGTTTCGCATCAAAGGGTTCCCGTGGATCCCCGTCAGCATCCTCGTCGGCCTCGCGCTGATCGCGATCTTCGCCGACGTGCTCGCGCCGCACTCGGCCGAAGTCGGCAGCCTCGGCGCCCGCTTCAAGCCGCCGGCGTGGCAGCAGGGCGGCACCAGCCAGTTCCTGCTCGGCACCGATCATCTCGGCCGCGACGTGCTCTCGCGCCTGATCTTCGGCGCGCGGGTGTCGATGGTGGTCGGCCTGCTCGCGGTGTTCGTCGCGGGATCGATCGGCACCGCGCTCGGCATCCTGTCGGGCTACATGGGCAAGTGGACGGATCAGGTGCTGATGCGGATCACCGACACGTGGCTCGCGATCCCGGCGCTGACGTTCGCGATCTTCCTCGCGGCGATCCTCGGGCCGAGCGAGATGAACATCGTGATCATCCTCTCCGCGGTGTACTGGACGCGCTACGCGCGCGTCATCCGCGGCGAGGTGCTCTCGCTGCGCGAGCGGGAGTTCGTGCGCCTGGCGATCGTCGCCGGCTGCTCGAAGTGGACGATCATGAAGCGCCACATCCTGCCGAACGTGCTGAACACCGCGATCGTCATCGCCTCGCTCCAGCTCGGCGTCGTCATCGTCGCCGAGGCCGCGCTGTCGTTCCTCGGCGTCGGCGTGCCGCCGCCGAAGCCCGCGTGGGGCCTGATGCTCGCGGACGGCAAGAAGGGTCTGATGGCGGGCTACTGGTGGCTCACGGTCACGCCGGGCATGTGCATCATGATGATGGTGCTCTCGGCGAACCTGCTGGGCGACTGGCTCCGCGTGAAGCTCGATCCCCAGCTGAGGCAGCTCTAGGGTGGCGCTCCTCGAGCTTCGGAACTATTCGACGCACTACGTGAGCGCGCGCGGCACGCGCGTGGTCAAGGCGGTCGACAGCGTCTCGTTCGGGCTCGACGCGGGCGAGACGCTGGGGATCGTCGGTGAGTCGGGCTCGGGCAAGACCACGCTCGCGCTGTCGATCCTGCGGCTGCTGCCGATGGCGGCCCAGAATCCGGGCGGCGAGATCCTGTTCGAGGGCGAGGATCTCCTCAAGAAGTCGTCCGAGGAGATGCGGCAGATCCGCGGCAAGCGCATCGCCATGATCCTCCAGGATCCGATGGCGTCGCTGAATCCGCTCTTCACCATCGGCGACCAGGTCTCCGAGCCGCTGCGCGTGCACGAGCGCACGCCGCGACGAACCGCCTGGGAGAAGGCCACCGCCCTGCTCAAGGCCGTGCGCATCACCGCGCCCGAGACCCGCGTGCGCGAGTATCCGCACCAGATGTCGGGCGGCATGCGCCAGCGCATCGTCGGCGCGATGGGGATCGCGTGCGAGCCGCGCCTGCTCATCGCCGACGAGCCCACGACGAGCCTCGACCTCACGATCCAGGCCCAGTACCTGGCGCTGCTCCGCGACCTGCAGCGCGAGCACGGCCTCGCGCTGATCTTCATCACCCACAACCTCGGCATCGTGGCGAAGATGTGCGACCGCGTGGCGGTGATGTACGCGGGCCGGCTCGTCGAGTTCGGGCCGGTACGGAAGATCTTCGACGAGCCGCGCCACCCGTACACGCGCGCGCTGCTGCAGTCGATCCCGCGGTTCGCGGACGCGCGCGATCGGCTCACCGCCATCGGCGGCCAGCCGCCGGACCTCTCCGCGCTGCCGCTCGGCTGCGCGTTCCATCCGCGCTGCCCCGACGCGATCGACCGGTGCCGCTCGGAAGCGCCGCCCGAGACCGGGACGGGCACCAATCACACGTTCCGCTGCTGGGTGGCGAAGTCGTGACCCCGCTGCTGGAGGCGGTGGATCTCGCGAAGCACTTCCCCGTGAGGCGCGGGCTCTTCGGGCGCGCTCAGGGCGCCGTGCGCGCGGTGGACGGGGTGTCGTTTGTCATCGAGAAGGGCAAGACGCTCGGTGTGGTCGGAGAGTCGGGCTGCGGGAAGACCACGACCGCGAAGCTCGTGCTCGGGCTCGAAGAGCCCACGGGCGGCGCGCTCCGCTTCGAGGGCGCCGCCATCGGAACGCTCGACGCGCAGGGCAAGCGGCGGTATCGCCGCGGGATCCAGGCCGTGTTCCAGGATCCGTACGCCTCGCTCAACCCGCGCATGCGCGTCGGCGAGATCATCATGGAGCCGCTGCTGACGCACGAGCGCGTGCCGGCGGACGAGGCGCGCTCGCGGCTGCACCGGCTGCTCGACCTGGTCGGTCTTCCGGCGAAGGCGGGGACGCTCTTCCCGCACGAGTTCTCCGGCGGTCAGCGCCAGCGCATCGCGATCGCGCGCTCGCTGTCCCTCTCGCCGTCGCTCGTCGTGCTCGACGAGCCGGTGTCCGCGCTCGACGTCTCGATCCGCGCGCAGATCCTCAACCTGCTGCGCGATCTCCAGACGCAGCTCGGGCTCGCCTATCTCTTCATCGCGCACGACCTCGCGGCCGTCGCGCACATGAGCCACACGATCGCGGTGATGTACCTCGGCCGCATCGTGGAGATCGGCGCGGCGAACCAGGTGGCGACGGCCTCACGTCACCCGTACACGCGCGCGCTGTTCGCCGCCGCGCTGCCGTCGCATCCCGACGAGAAGCGCGAGGAGATCGTGCTGGCGGGCGAGGTGCCGAGCCCGCTGAACCCGCCGTCCGGGTGCCACTTCCATCCGCGCTGCCCCAGCGTGATGGAGCGCTGCCGGACCGAGGAGCCGAAGCTCCGGATCATGGACGGCGTGCGAGTGGCCTGTCACCTGTACGAGTAGGGCTGCACGGCGCTGAGCCCGCCCCTCAAACGCGTGATCAGCGCACCATTACACAATTTTGGCGTCAGAAATTGTCCACGGTGACGCCGCGCATGAGGTGTCGTAGGCTCGCGCCGCACCTACTCAGCTCGCCCACCTATCGTCAGGTGCTCGACGCACCCGATGACCGCCGGCAGGAATTCTTCGAGTCTCTCCGTACTGAGCAGAGCTGACATCTCCCAGGACAAGACCGTCGCCAATGAGTCATTACCGCCCGAGCCGCGTCACCCAGTCGCGGAACTGCGCGCCGCGCTCCGCGTAGTCCTTGAAGAGCCCGCCGCGGCTCGGCGCCGCCGGCGAGTGCAGGCAGATGCTGCCGGACGGCGTCAGCACGTAGGCCTCGCGCACCGCCGCCTCCATGTCCGTGACGTCGATGTGGCGCGGCGCCGGCCGTGAGCGCGCGGAGGCTTCCTTCGTGATCGCCTCCCAGATCCTGGCCCCGGTGTCAGGAAACAGGATCAGCGTGGCCACGCGATCGTCGAGGATCCGGCGCGCGAGCGCGTCGTAGTCGACGCCGCGGTCGACGCCGCCGAGGATCACCGTGGCCACGCGCGGCGCGAGCGCCGCGAGGTGCGCGATGGTCGCCTCCGGCACGGTCGCGATCGACGCGTTGTAGAAGGTGATCCCCTTGAAGGTCCCGACGTTCTCGAAGCGGTCGCGCAGCGGCTGGAACCCGCGCAGCCCGCGGATCACCACGTCGTTGTCGAGCGAGAGGATGCGCGCCACCCCCACCGCGGGCAGCACGTTGCGCAGGTTGAAGCGGCCCGGCAGCACGCGCGTGACCTCGGCGACGTCCATGACGTCTTCGCGTCCGAACGCCGCCGCGAACACGATCCGGTAGTTCTCCTCGACGAAGACCCCGCGCTCCACCGGCCCGTCCACGCGGCACGGCATGAGCTGCGCCGGGCTCTGCTGCGCGATGGACGACGCCGTCGGCGACGTCGCGTCGTACACGAGCCAGTCGCGCGCGCGCTGGTGGCGCGTGATCCCGGCCTTTGCTTCCATGTACGCCTCGAAGCTCCCGTGGTGATCCAGGTGCTCGGGCACGACGTCGAGCAGCACCGCGATGTCGGGGCTGTGCTCGAGGCCCTCGAGCTGGAAGCTCGAGAGCTCGTACACGAAGATCGCGTCCTCGCCCGCGCGGCTCAGCGCCAGCAGCGGCGACACGCCGCCCAGGTCGGGCCCGATGTTCCCGACGAGATGCACCTCGCGCGCCTGCGACGACAGGATCGAGTGGATCAGGACACTCGTGGTGCTCTTGCCCTTCGTGCCCGTGATCCCGATCACGCGGTGGCGGCAGAGCGAGAAGAACAGCGCGGTCTGCGACGTCAGCTCGGTCCCGCGCGCCCGCGCCTCCTGCAGCGCGCGGCCGCGCAGCGGAATGCCGGGCGAGCGAAACGCGACGTCGTACTCGCCGATGTGGCGCAGGTGATCGGGGCCCAGGTGGATCTGCACGTGGCGGTCGCTCTCGATCAGCGCGCGGCTCTCCGCCGGCAGCTCCTCCAGCGTGCGCGTCTCGGCGACCGCGAGCACCTTGTCGGGGAACCGGCTTCGCAGGAAGCGGAAGACGTCGCGTCCCTCGACGCCGAACCCGGCGATGACGACCGACCGCTGCGCGAGCGCGCCGGCGGGGTCAGTCACGCTGACGGGGCAGGCGGGCGCGGAGCGCCTCGGCGTAGGCCAGCGGGAGACCGTGCCGGTCGCTCCAGTCGCCGAGGATGCGCGCCGCGGTGGCGGCGAGGTCGGGGTGGCGCGGCGCCATCTCTTCGGCGAACCACGCGAGGACGGGAGGCAAGGCCGAGACCCGTGTCATCTGACCGCCATGGTCGGTCAAGAACTTCGTCAGGGACAGGTGAAATGCGGCGAGCGTCTCGTCGATCGCGCCCACGCACTCGAGCGGGCGCGTCTCCGTGAGCCCGGCGAGCGCGCGCGCGAGGGGCACCAGCTCGGCGCGCTCGAACAGGTCGCCACCGAAGATCCCGAGGATCTCGTCCCGCGAGACGAAGGGATAGAGCGCGGTGAAGATCGAGAGACACTTCGCGCACTGGCCGCACCACGCGTTCTCCTTCGAGCCGCGGTTGCAGCTCCGGAACACGGGGAATTGCCTCGGGAACGCGCTGAAGAGCTTCACGACCTGGAGCTCGTAGAGCGGGCGGAGCAGGCTCCAGAAGTGCGCCTCCTTCGCGAGGTGCCGGCGCACGTACTCCGTGACCCGCGCCTCGAAGCGGTACGTCTTCGAGTACTGGTGGATCACATCGGCGCCGAGGTAGTGCGCGGCGGGCTCGTCGCAGCTCCGCTCGTTCGAGACGATCACGTTGCGATGCCCGTAGACGACCGAGCACGCCGCGCCGAGGAACGCGAGGTACGCGGAGAACGGCGTGTGGCCGTTCAGATAGCCCTCGCGGTTCAGCGCGAGCATCGCGGGATCCAGCGTGCGCGACACGACGACGGACCGGGTGATGCCGGCCACGCGCGCGACGTCGCGCGCCGCCGGCGCCGGATTGAGGAAGAGCGCGCGCACGCAATGGCCGCTCTCGCGCAGGAACTCGAGGCTGAACGCGGAGTCCTTGCCGCCGCTGACGAGCAGCAGGTCTTCGTCGCCGGACAGCGGCGCGTCGAACCGCGCGGCCGGCCGCCCCGCGCGCGGCGACGTGACGAGCGCGAACAGGTCGTCGCGCGTGAAGTCGATCCGGTTGACGAAGAAGAACTCGCGCATGCCGTGCAGGATCAGGTCGCGCCACCACGCGACCTGCGCGGCGTCGAGCGCGCCGGCCTTGATCACGATCTCGGGCGCGCACGCGGTCTTCCAGTAGCTGAGCAGCTCGATCATCCCGAGGTGGAACGCGAGCCCGTCGATCACCTCGCGGGGCAGCGACGCCAGCCGTCCCTCGTCCGGAGCGTGCAGGATCGTCGTGGGCGCGAAGTGGACGTCCGGCGCCATCGTGAAGCTGAACGTGAACGTGAGCGCGTCGTCGCGCCGGTCCACCGCGTAGTCCTCGTACGTGAACCGCGGGTGCTTCGCGCGGAGGTCGTCGAACCGGCTCATGCCGCGAGCGCCCGCAGATCCGAGAGGATCTCCGCGGTGACGTCGGGATCGAAGCCGTCCACCTTGCCGTCCGATTCGCCGGTCGTCCCGTCGACGGCGCCGAGCGCCGCCGTGCGCTCGACCAGCGCGCGCTCCTCGGCGATGGTGGGAAGCAGATCGCGCCCGGTGAGCTTCGACAGCGCCGCGATCAATCCGTACCCGCCCCAGTTCGACACGCTCGCGATCACGAGACGCGTGACGCTGGTGACGCACGGATCGCTCACGAGCTTGCCCGACGCCGCGACCGCGTCCGCGACGTTGCCCATCCCGATCTCGTTGCCGCCGTCGCCGATGCCCACGCTCGGAATCACGCCCTCGAAGAGGAAATCGACCTGCGCGGTCTCCGCCGAGACGTCGAGGCCGCGCATGTTCAGATATTGCCCGCGCGCCGTGCGGCCGCAACGCTCGATCGAGATCAGCAGCGCCGGGCGATGGCGATCGAGCACCTCTTTCGCGAAGCGCACGCTCGCGAGCTGGTCGGCGACCGGGAAGCAGACGACGGGCTCGGGGCCCGCGAGCTCCTTCATGAGGCGCTCCGACGTGCGGTCGGTGACGTAGGCCACGCGCCATCCGAGCCGCGACATCGCCCGCCCGATCGCCACGGCGCCGGGCGGCCCGTCGGTCTCCGGGGTCCCCGTCTTGAGAATGTAGAAGCCCGTGGTGATCAGGACCGTCCCCGGGGGCTCCGCCAGTAACTTCGCGGCCTGGTGGCAGAAATCCGTGGGCACGTGGGGCCGGAGTGCCGCTACCCCCCGCTTGTCGTGCCTGAGGACCACGTCTTCGATGGCCACGGGCCGAGGATATACCACCAGGGCCCCAAGGCCCGCGTGGTCAGTTCGGCACAGCTTGCAGCCAAGTCCGCATAGGTGTAGGATTTCTTACGTCTGGGGCGGTAGTCGATTCAGGGCGAACGATCATCCTCACTGGACCGCGTCTCCGGTTCTCCTTCCGCGTTCTGGGACGTGCAACACAAGAGCAGGGCGGAAGGAGTACTAAAAGGAGGCGCCTCATGGCGCACAAACTGTTCGTCGGTGGCTTGAACTTCGCGACTTCCAACGAGCGTCTGCGCGAGCTTTTCGCGGAGTGCGGGCAGGTCGATTCGGCCACGGTGGTCACGGACCGTGACACCGGCCGCTCCCGGGGCTTCGGCTTCGTGGAGATGGGATCGGCGGAAGAGGCCGAGCAGGCCATCAGCAGGTACAACGGTCAGGAGATCGACGGTCGCCGGCTCCAGGTCGAAAAGGCCAAGGAGGGCGGCTCGGGTGGCGGCGGGCGCCGGGGCGGTGGCTTCGGCGGCGGTGCCCGGAGCGGCTACGGCGGCGGCGGCGGCTCGCGCCGCTGGTAATCGGAAACCCAGACACCTGGGTGGGGCGGCCGCAACGGCCGCCCCACCCCGTGGCCGTTCACTTCGTCACCGAGAGCACTAGGAGCGCTGGATGCACGTCATCGCGTACTCCACGCCCAATCGTCCCGACTGGACGTGGCGCATCATCAACAACGCCGGTGAAGTCGTCGAAGAATCGCGGACGCGCTATCCCACCATCTCCGCGGCCGTGAGCGAAGGCACCGGACGGATGAAATCCCTCAACCTGAAGGACACCTCCACCGCCGCCAAGCCGGGTCGCCGCTCGACCTCGCACCTGAGACGCCGCTGAGCCCGCGCCGGAACTACGGATTCGAGCGCCGGCGCCGGCAGGACTTGGCGAAAGCCAAGCAAGAAGCGAAGCGCGCACGGAAAAGCGAGCGCGCGGAATCGGGCGCGGTCGGCCCCGAGATGGGCGAAGCTCAGGACGCGGGCGCGCCCAGCGGGCTCTGGGAGTGGTTCTCGCCGAGTCGCAGCCGCACGATGACCACCGAGCCGAACGCGCGACCGGTTGCCGACGGCGCGGACGACTGGGTGCTGCTCACCGACGTTCCGCCGGGCACCGACGTCCCCCCCACGTCCTGAGCGGACGCGCTCCGCGCGCGCTACTTCTTCTCCGGCGCGACGGCCTCGGTCGCCTGGAACCCGACCTTGCTGTGCGTGCCGTCGCAGAACGGCTTCGTGACGGACGCGCCGCAGCGGCAGAGCGCGAACCGCGCCCGGTTCGTCGTGTCGACCGGCTTGCCGTCGACGTCGACGAGCTCGACGCCGTCGTGCTCCACCACGTACGGACCATTCGGACGAATCGTGATCTTCACGCCCATGGGTGTGTCCTCCCGACGATGAGAGTGGCCAGCGCCCTCACGATACACTGAGCGGCGATGCGAGGGTCCGGCGAGATTCTGCTGATCGCGTGCTACGAGCTCGGCCACCAGCCGCTGGCGGTGGCCTGGCCGGCGGCGGCGCTCGGGCGCGCGGGGTACGCGCCCGCGATGCTCGACATCTCGGTCGAGCCCTTCGATCCGGCGCGGGCACGGCGCGCGCGGCTCGTCGCGATCTCGGTGCCGATGCACACCGCGCTCCGGCTCGGCGTGAAGGTCGCCGCGCGCGTGCGCGAGGTGAATCCGGGGTGCCACATCGCGTTCTACGGGCTCTACGCGACGCTGAACGCGGAGTACCTGCTCGCGCACGGCGCCGACTCGGTGACGAGCGGCGAGGTGGAAGCGCCGCTCGTGGAGCTCGCGCGGCGCCTGGAGCGCGGTGCTCACGTCGAGCGCGCGCGGCCGCCGCACCTCGTCCGCCCCGACGTGCCGGTTCCGAGCCGCGGCGCGCTGCCGAGCCTGAAGCGCTACGCGAAGCTCGAGCGGAACGGCCAGCTCCAGCTCGCCGGCTACGTCGAGGCGAGCCGCGGGTGCAAGCACCTCTGTCGCCACTGTCCGATCCCGCCCGTGTACGGCGGGCGCTTCTTCGTGATCCCCGTCGAGACGGTGATGGCGGACGTCCGTCAGCTCGTGGCGGCGGGTGCCAGACACATCACGTTCGGCGATCCGGATTTCCTCAACGGGCCGCGGCACGCGCTGGCCGTCGCGCGCGCGCTCCACGCGGAATGCCCCCACGTCACCTTCGACGTCACCGCGAAGGTCGAGCATCTGCTGGATCGGCACCACGACCTGCCGGAGCTCGCGGCGCTCGGCTGTCTCTTCATCGTCTCCGCGGTCGAGTCGCTGAGCGACACCGTGCTCGCGCACCTCGACAAGGGCCACACCGCGGCCGGCATCCGCGAAGCCGTGCATCTCGTGCGCGAGGCCGGGATCGCGATGCGGCCGACGTGGGTCGCGTTCACGCCGTGGACGACGCTCGCGGACTATCGCGCGATGCTCGCGTTCGTCGAGAGCGAAGGGCTCGTCTCGCACGTCGATCCGGTCCAGTACTCGGTGAGGCTGCTGATCCCACCGGGATCTCTGCTGCTCGAGTCGCCGGCCATGCGCCCGCACCTCGGCCGGCTCGTCGCGGACGCGTTCCACTACCACTGGACGCATCCGGACCCGCGCATGGACCGCCTGCACGCCGAGGTGTCCGAGCTATTCACGCAGGCCGCGCAGGGACAGGAAGACGCGGTGACGACCTTCCGCAGGATCCAGAAGCTTGCCGACGCGTTGTGGGCATCGGAGGCGGACGGCCCGATCGAGGACCTGCCCCGCGCGCCCGTGCTCGCCGGCGCGGCGCCGCGGCTGACCGAGCCGTGGTTCTGCTGAAGCGAGCCCACGGAGGGCCAGGTGGCCCTCGCCGAGCGCGTGCTGCCGTAGTCGCGGGGTTGCGCCGAGTCGTGTAAATTACGGGATTGAGAGGTGATGTCATGAGCACAGAAGCGCCGGACCTCCGCTCCAAGGTGCAAGAGCTGATCGACACGATGATCAATCCCGCGGTCGCCGGTCACGGCGGCTTCGTGGAGCTGGTCGACATCCAGGACAACCGCGTCTACCTCACGATGGGCGGCGGATGCCAGGGCTGCGGCGCGGCGGACGTCACGCTGAAGGCCGGCATCGAGCGGCTGATCAAGGAGGAGATTCCCGAGGTCCTCGAGGTCCTCGACGCGACCGACCACTCGCAGGGCACGAACCCCTACTACTCCGCCGGCAAAGCGTAAGGCTGCGACTCCTCCTTCTCCTTCCGACCTCGACGTACCGCACGCAGGACTTCGTCGACGCCGCCGCCGCGCTCGGCGTCGACCTCGTCTGCGCGTCCGAAGAGCCGAGCACGTTCGAGAGCTCGGTCCCCGACCACCTGCTGACGATCGACTTCACCGATCCGGCGGCGGCCGCGGAGACCGCGACGACGTTCGCGGCGCGGCGGCCGCTCGATGCCGTCGTCGGCGTCGACGACCTCACCGCCGTCGCGGCCGCCGCGATCGCGGAGCGGCTCGGGCTCAAGGCGAACGTCGTCGCCGCGGTGAGCGCCGCGCGCGACAAGTTCCAGATGCGCCAGTGTCTCGCCGCCGCGGGCGTGCGCGTGCCGCGCTACCGGCGCATCGTGCTGAAGGACGATCCGTTCCTCGCGGCGCGCGGCGTCGCGTTCCCGTGCGTGCTCAAGCCGCTCTCGCTCTCGGCGAGTCGCGGGGTCATCCGCGCGGACAACGTCGACCAGTTCATGGCCGCGTTCCGCCGCATCGCCGCGCTGCTGGCGCGCGACGACGTCGAGGTCACCGGCGACGCCGCACAGTCGCTGCTCGCGGAGCAGTACATCCCGGGGATCGAGGTCGCGCTGGAAGGATTGCTCGTCGGCGGCGAGCTCACCACGCTCGCGCTCTTCGACAAGCCGGATCCGCTCGTCGGCCCGTTCTTCGAGGAGACGATCTACGTCACGCCGTCACGGCTGCCCGCCGACGTGCAGCGCGCGATCGAGCGAACGACCGCCGACGCGTGCGCCGCGCTCGGCCTGCGCGAAGGGCCCGTGCACGCCGAGCTCCGCTACAACGAGGCGGGGCCGTGGATCCTGGAGGTCGCGGCGCGCTCGATCGGCGGCCTGTGCTCGCGCACGCTGCGCTTCGGCACCGGGATGACGCTCGAGGAGCTGATCCTGCGTCAGGCGCTCGGCCTGCCGATCGCGTCGCTCGAGCGTGAAGGCACGGCCGCGGGCGTGGTGATGCTGCCGGTGCCGCGCAAGGGCACGCTGCGCGCGGTGCACGGCGTGGACGACGCGAAGGCCGTCGCCGGCATCGAGGACGTCGCGATCACCGTCCACGTCGGCCAGGCGCTCGAGCCGCTGCCCGAAGGCTGGCACTACCTCGGCTTCGTCTTCGCGCGCGGCGCGCGCCCCGAGGACGTCGAGCAGGCGCTGCGCGACGCGCAGGCACGGCTGCGCTTCGAGATCGGCTAGTGCCGGACCGGTTCGACCTCGTGATCTTCGACAACGACGGCGTGCTCGTGGACAGCGAGTGGCACGCCAACGGAATCCTCGCCGATCTTCTCTGCGAGGCCGGCTTGCCGTCCACGCGCGAGAGCTGCATCGCGGAGTACATGGGCAGCTCGATGAAGCGCGTGCGCGAGGTCGCCGAGGCGCGCCTCGGCCGCGCGCTGCCGGCGGACATCGAGGACCGCTATCACGAGCGGCTCTTCGAGGCGTTCCGCACCAGGCTCACCGCGGTGCCCGGCGTCGCGGGCGTGCTGGCCGCGATCGCGATGCCGACGTGCGTCGCCTCCAGCGGCACGCACGAGCGCATCCGGCTCGCGCTGACGACCACGGGCCTGCTCGCGCACTTCGACGGCCGGATCTTCAGCGCCCAGGACGTCGCGCGCGGCAAGCCGGAGCCCGACCTGTTCCTGCACGCGGCCGCGTCGCTCGGCATCCGGCCCGAGCGCTGCGCCGTAATCGAGGACAGCCCGCTCGGCGTCGAGGCGGCGAACCGCGCCGGGATGACGGCGTTCGGCTTCGCGCGCACGACGCCGGTCGCGCGCCTGCGCGAGGCGCGCGGCGGTATCTTCTCCTCGATGGACGCGCTCCCGGGGCTGCTCACGGGCGAACGGAGGATCTGAATGCGGCGACTCGCGCGCGCGGCGGCGATCGCGGTGACGACCGGCCTCGTCGGCTTCATGGCTGTGCAGCCGGACTCCGCGACGGGGCAGCCGCGCGACTTCAGCGGGCCCGTCTTCCGCGTCGAGCCCGAGATGCGCAGCGACCACACCCGGCCGGGCTTCGTCACGGGCTGGGTCTACAACGACGGTCAGGGCGTCGCGGGCCTGGTGAAGATGAGGGTCGAGGTGCTGGACGAGTCCGGTAAGCGCGTCTCGGAGCACGTCGGCTGGGCGTACGGCAACGTGACGCCGGGCGGCCGCGCCTACTTCATGATCCCCGTCCCGCCGCAATCGCCGCCGAACCGCCGCGTGACCGTCGACTCGTACGTGCTGCAGTCCTTCCAGGGCCCGTAAAACTCGATTGACGGCGTGACGCCCGCCGCATACTGAGCGCTGATGGGCTTGCGTGCGCGGCTTCTCGTCGTCGTGGGTCTCGTCTCGCTCCCGCTGCTGGTCGCCGTCGTCGTCATGACGGTCTCGAGCGGCAGGCGCGCCACCGCCGACGCGCGGCGCGGCGGCGAGCGCCTGGTCCGCACCGTCGCGAGCGAAGAGCGCAACATCGTCGAGCGGGGCCGGCATCTGCTCGTGGCGCTGGGGGAGCTTCCCATCGTGCGGCGGGGCGCCTCGGCCGAGTGTGACGCGCTGTTCGCGCGCCTGCTCGCCGAGTACCGCGTCTACACCACGCTCGGGGTCACGGCTGCCGACGGCAGGATCGTGTGCAGCGCGCCGGCGGCTCCGCCCGGCGCCACGCTCGCGGACCGCCCGATCTTCCAGCGCATGCGTGCCGAGCCGCGCTTCACGATCGGGGTCTACGCGGTCGGACGATTGAGCGGCAAGCCGTCGCTCGGACTCGCGTATCCGATGAAGGACGCGTCGGGGCGATGGCCGGGATGATCTTCGGCGCGCTCGATCTGGTGCTCATCGACGGGTGTCACGGTTTCCCCGGCCCGTTCATCGACTGGTACTACGCCGCGTCGGGACTGAAGGCCGGCGGCGTGCTGTGCGAGTTCCTGCGCGCGGAGCCGGACTGGCGCGTCGAGCACGACTTCGTCTCCCGCACGGCCGTCTTCCGCAAGCTGCGTGACGGCGACGTGATGAGGGAGTGGACGGAGCAGCCGTACACGGTGCTGCACAGCCGCAGCTCCGTCGCCGCGCGGGCGCGGCGCCCGCTCGAGCATCTGGTGCGCGGCGAGCTCTCGACGGTCGCGAAGAAGCTGCGGGCGGGGTCGCGCCGTGGCGGCACGCGCTGATGGACGTCGCCGCCGCCGGAGAGTTCCTGCGCACCGTCAAGCCGCTCGCGCGCTTCGCGGACGCGGACTTCAGGGTGCTCGCCGAGCGCATGCGCGAGCGCCATCTCCGTCCCGGCCAGGTGCTCGCGAAGGAGGGCCAGCGCGGCAGCGAGATGTACTTCGTGCGCAGCGGCACGCTCGCGATCGTCAAGGGGATCACGGGCGGCGTCGAGCAGGTCGTCGCGCGCATCGGCGCCGGCGAGTTCGTGGGCGAGATGGCGCTGTTCGACCGCCGCCCGCGCTCGGCCACGATCCGCGCGGAGACGGAAGCCGACCTGCTCGTGCTCGACCGGCGCGCGGTGGCCGCGCTCGTGAGCATCAGCCCGGCCGCGGCCGCGGCGTTCCTGCGCGCGCTGTCCGAGGAGTTCATCGAGCGGTTGCGGCGCTCGAATCAGCTGATCGCGGAGCTCACCTGCGCCGTCCTCGAGGCCACCGGCTTCAAGGTCGAGGCGATGCGCTGACGGGACCTCCTTTACAATCGCCGTACCCACGAATGCGAGGTGACGCCGTGAGTGACAAGGCACAGATGCAGAAGATGAAGAGCCAGCCCGGGTTCATCGCCGCCCTCGACCAGAGCGGAGGGAGCACGCCAGGCGCGCTGCGGGTCTACGGCGTCAAGGAAGGGAGCTGGGCCAACGACGACGAGATGTACGCGATCGTCCACCAGATGCGCACGCGCATCATGACCAGCCCCGCGTTCAACGGCGATCGCATTCTCGGCGCCATCCTGTTCGAGAACACGATGGACCGGGACATCGCGGGGCAGCCGACGGCGGACTACCTCTGGAACGTCAAGAAGGTCGTCCCGTTCCTGAAAGTCGACAAGGGCCTGGCCCCCGAGAAGGACGGCGTCCAGCTCATGAAGCCGATGCCGGACCTCGGCAAGCTGCTCGACCGGGCCAACGCGAAGCACATCTTCGGCACGAAGATGCGCTCGGTCGTCAAGCAGGCGAACGAGGCGGGCATCAAGGACATCGTCGCCCAGCAGTTCGAGGTCGCGAAGCAGATCCTCGCCAAGGGCCTCGTCCCGATCATCGAGCCGGAAGTCGACATCCACTGCCCCGACAAGGCGAAGGCCGAGTCGCTGCTCGAAGCGGGGATCCGCGAGGCGCTCGACGCGCTGCCGGCGGGACAGCAGGTCATGCTGAAGCTCACGCTTCCCGAGAAGGACGACCTCTACGCCAAACTCGTCGCGCATCCGAAGATCGTGCGGGTGGTGGCGCTGTCGGGCGGCTATTCGCGGGACGAAGCCAACGCGCGCCTCAGGAGAAACCACGGCGTGGTGGCGAGCTTCTCGCGCGCGCTGGTCGACGGCCTGACGGCGCAGCAGTCCGACGCGGAGTTCAACGGAGCACTGGACGCGTCCGTCCAGAGCATCTACGATGCCTCGAGGACATGATGACGCACGCGGAGCTCGACCAGCTCTCGGTCAACACCATCCGGACGCTCTCGATCGACGCGGTCGAGCGCGCGAAGTCCGGCCATCCCGGCACGCCGATGGCCCTCGCGCCGCTCGTCTACACGCTCTGGAACCGCGTGATGCGCTTCGATCCGGAAGACCCGATCTGGCCGAACCGCGATCGCTTCGTGCTCTCGAACGGGCACGCGTCGATGCTGCTGTGGTCCGTGCTGCACCTGAGCGGCACGCGCGCGGTGAACAGCGACTACGAGCGGCTCGGCAGCCCGTCGGTCTCGCTCGAGGACATCCGCAACTTCCGCCAGATCGAGAGCAAGGCGCCCGGCCATCCCGAGTACCACTGGGTGTCCGGCGTCGAGACCACGACGGGGCCGCTCGGACAGGGCGTCGCGACGAGCGTCGGGATGGCGATCGCGCGCAAGTGGCTCGCGCACCGCTACAACAAGCCGGGCTTCGAGATCTTCGACTACGACATCTTCGCGGTGTGCGGCGACGGCTGCCTGATGGAAGGTGTGGCGTCGGAGGCGGCGTCGCTCGCCGGTCACCTCGGCCTCGACAACCTGTGCTGGATCTTCGACAACAACCGCATCACGATCGAAGGGCAGACCGACCTCACCTTCACGGAAGACGTGGCCGCGCGCTTCCTCGCCTACAACTGGAACGTCCTGCGCGTGTCTGACGCGAACGACCTCGAGCGGATCGAGCAGGCGCTCTCCATCTTCCGGCGGACCGACGGGCGTCCGACCATGATCATCCTCGACAGCCACATCGGCTACGGCTCGCCGCACAAGCAGGGCACGTCGTCCGCGCACGGCGAGCCGCTCGGCCCCGAGGAGGTGAAGCTCACCAAGCGCGCGTACGGGTGGCCCGAGGACGCGCAGTTCCTGGTGCCCGACGGTGTCAAAGGACACTTCGCGGCCGGGATCGGCACGCGCGGCGCGACCGCCCGCGGCGCCTGGACGACGTTGTTCGCGTCGTATCGCGCGAAGTATCCCGACCTCGCGACCGAGATCGAGCAGATGCAGCGACGCGACCTTCCCGACGGATGGGACAGGAACCTTCCCGTCTTCCCCGCGGACCCCAAGGGCGTGGCCGGACGCGACGCCTCGGGCAAGGTGCTGAACGTGCTCGCGCAGAACATCCCGTGGATCCTCGGCGGCTCCGCGGACCTCGGCCCGTCGAACAAGACGCTACTGACGTTCGAGGGCGCCGGCCACTTCCAGGCGAACAACCCCGGCGGCAAGAACCTCCACTTCGGCGTGCGCGAGCACGCGATGGCCGCGATCGTCAACGGGCTCTCGCTGTCGAAGCTGCGCGGGTACGGCGGGACGTTCTTCATCTTCAGCGACTACGCGCGCCCGGCGATTCGCCTGTCGGCGCTGATGGAGCTGCCGACGATCTTCGTGTTCACGCACGACGCGATGAGCGACGGCGAGGACGGCCCGACGCACCAGCCGGTCGAGCACCTCGCGTCGCTGCGCGCCATTCCCGGGCTCGTCACGCTGCGGCCGGGCGACGCGAACGAGGTCGTCGAGGCGTATCGCTACGTGATGCAGCTGCGCCACGAGCCGGCCGTGTTCGCGCTCTCGCGGCACGCGCTGCCCACGCTCGACCGGAAAACGTACGCGCCGGCGGCCGGCGTCGCGCGTGGCGCCTACGTGCTCGCGGACGCTCCGGGCGGCAGGCCCGAGGTCATCCTCATCGCGTCGGGCAGCGAGCTGAGCCTCGCGGCCGAGGCGCACGGCAAGCTCGTCGCCGAAGGGATTCGCTCGCGCGTGGTCTCGATGCCGTCGTGGGAGATCTTCGAGCGCCAGACGCAGGAGTATCGCGACAGCGTGCTGCCGCCCGCGGTCACCGCGCGCGTGGCGATCGAGCAAGCGTCCACGTTCGGATGGGAGCGCTACGTCGGGAATGCCGGACGCGTGATCGGCATGCGCACGTTCGGCGCGTCGGCGCCGCTGAAAGCGCTGCAGCAGAAGTTCGGCTTCGAGCCGGAGCGGGTCGCCGCGGCCGCGAGGGAGCTGCTGGGCAAGCGGTGAGCGAGCGCGTCGAGGCCGGCCGGAGCGCGCCGCTCGGCGCGACGCCGTCGCCGGGCGGCGTCAACTTCGGCGTGTTCTCGCGTCACGCCACCGCCATCGAGCTCCTGCTGTTCGACGAGGTCGACGACTTCCAGGCCGCGCGCGTCGTGCGCCTGGATTCCCCACGCCATCGCACCGACCACTACTGGCACGTCTTCGTTCCCGACCTGGCCCCCGGTCAGCTCTACGCCTATCGCGCGGAAGGCCCGTTCGAGCCGGAGAACGGCATGCGCTTCGACGCGACGAAGGTGTTGCTCGATCCGTACGGCCGCGGCGTCGCGGTGCCGGACGCCTACGCGCGCGGCGCCGCGCGGCGGCCGGGCGACACCGCGAGCACCGCGATGAAGAGCGTGGTGGCCGACGTCTGGACGTACGACTGGGAAGGCGACGTCCCGCTGCGACGGCCGTCGTCGCGAACGATCGTCTACGAGATGCACGTGCGCGGCTTCACGCGCCATCCGAGCTCCGGCGTCGACGAGAAGACGCGCGGCACGTACGCGGGGCTCGTCGAGAAGATCCCCTATCTCCAGCGGCTCGGCGTCACGGCGGTCGAGCTGCTGCCGGTGTTCCAGTTCGATGCGCAGGAGTCGGGCGACGGGCTCGCGAACTACTGGGGCTACGCGCCGGTGTCCTTCTTCGCGCCTCACCACGGCTTCAGCTCGCGCCGTGATCGGCTCGGTCCGCTCGACGAGTTCCGCGACATGGTGAAGGCGCTGCACCGCGCGGGCCTCGAGGTCATCCTCGACGTCGTCTTCAACCACACCGCGGAGGGCGATCACCACGGGCCGATGCTGAGCTATCGCGGGCTCGACAACGCGGCGTACTACATCCTCGAGCAGGATCGCTCGCGCTACGCGAACTACAGCGGCTGCGGCAACACGCTCAACGCGAATCATCCGATCGTGCGGCGGATGATCCTCGACAGCCTTCGCTACTGGGTCGAGGTGATGCACGTGGACGGGTTCCGGTTCGATCTCGCGTCGATCCTGAGCCGCGACGAGACCGGCGTCGTGATGCCGAACCCGCCGCTCCTGCTGGACATCGAAGCCGATCCGGCGCTGGCGGGCATCAAGCTCATCGCCGAAGCGTGGGACGCGGCCGGGCTCTACCAGGTCGGCACGTTCGTCGGCGACCGCTGGAAGGAATGGAACGGCCCCTTCCGCGACGACGTTCGCGGCTTCTTCCGCGGCGACGACGGCCTCGTCGAGCGCTTCGCCGACCGGCTGATCGGGAGCCCCTCGCTCTACGCTCACAAGCAGCGCGAGCCCGAAGCCAGCATCAACTTCGTCACCTGTCACGACGGCTTCACGCTGAACGACCTCGTCTCGTACGAGAAGAAGCACAACGAGGCGAACGGCGAGCAGAACCGTGACGGCTCCGACGACAACCGCAGCTGGAACTGCGGCGTCGAGGGCCCGGCGGACGACCCCGCGGTCGAGACGCTGCGCACCCGGCACGTGAAGAACATGCTGACGGTCACGCTGCTCTCGGCGGGGATTCCGATGATCCTCATGGGCGACGAAGTGAGGCGAACCCAGCGCGGGAACAACAACGCGTACTGCCAGGACAACGAGATCGGCTGGCTCGACTGCACGCTGCTCGAGACGCACGCGGACGTGCACCGGTTCGTCTCGATGCTGAACGCGTGGCGCGCGCAGCGCGACGTGGAGCACGAGCGCAGGCACGTGCCGCTGACGCAGCTCATCCGCGACGTGGACGTGACGTTCCACGGCGTGAAGCTCTACGAGCCCGACTGGGGCCACACGTCCCACACGATCGCGTTGACGGCGAAGTTCCCCACCCAGCACGCGATGCTCCACCTGATCGTCAACGCGTACACGGCGGTGCTCGAGTTCGAGCTGCCGCCGCTCGCGGGCGGCGCCGGCGACCGGTGGCACCGGTGGATCGACACGGCGCTCGATGCGCCCGAGGACATCGTCGAGATGCGGCGTGCGCCCGCGGCGGCCGGCCCCACCTACCACGCGCAGCCAAACTCCGTGGTCGTGCTCGTCGCCAGCCTTCCCTGACGCGAAATCCAAGCGCGCACTCGCACGCGTCGAGATCGCGATCACGCCCCGCGAAGCGGCATAGAGGGAGAGCTTCGGTGTATGCTGAGGGCGATGCCGTGTCCGGGCGGAGCGCGCCGTGGCTGACGTCCGTTCCGACGCCCTCGTGTTCTTCGGCGCGACCGGCGACCTCGCGTACAAGAAGATCTTTCCCGCGCTGCAGGCGATGGCCAGGCGCGGCCATCTCGACGTGCCCGTCATCGGCGTCGCGAAGAGCGGCTGGCACCTCGAACAGCTCCGGGCGCGCGCGCGGGACAGCGTGGAAAAGCACGGCGGGCTCGATCCCGCGGCGTTCGACACGCTGAGCCGGCAGCTTCGCTACGTCGACGGCGACTACAACGATGCGGCGACGTTCCGGGCGATTCGTCGCGAGCTCGGCGCGGCACAGCACGCAGCGTATTACCTCGCGATCCCGCCCGTGATGTTCCCGGTGGTCGTGGAGCAGCTGCGACAGGCGGACTGCACCGGCGGCGCGCGCGTCATCGTCGAGAAGCCGTTCGGGCGCGACCTCACCTCGGCGCGGGCGCTCAACCAGATCCTGCTCGGCAGCTTCGACGAGCGATCGATCTTCAGGATCGACCACTACCTCGGCAAGCAGCCGGTGCACCACATGCTGTTCTTCCGCTTCGCGAACGCCTTCCTCGAGCCCCTCTGGAACCGGAACCACGTCGAGAGCGTGCAGATCACGATGGCCGAGAGCTTCGGGGTCCAGGGGCGCGGCGCGTTCTACGAGAGCGCGGGCGCCGTCCGCGACGTCGTGCAGAACCACCTCTTCCAGGTCCTGAGCAATCTCGCCATGGAGCCTCCGGTCGGCACCAGCAGCGAATGCATCCGCGACGAAAAGATCAAGGTGTTGAGGGCGATTCCGTCGCTCACCCCGGACGACGTCGTGCGCGGACAGTTCCGCGGGTACCGAACCGAGAAGGGCGTGGCGCGGGACTCGACGGTCGAGACATTCGTGGCGCTGCGACTGATGATCGACTCCTGGCGCTGGCAAGGCGTGCCCTTCTACATCCGGGCGGGCAAGTGCCTGCCCGTGACGTGCGCCGAGATCGTCGTCCGGTTCCGGCAGCCGCCCACGATGTTCCACGGCTTCGACCTGGCGCCGAACTATCTCCGCTTCCGGATCAGCCCCGACGTCACGATCGCCATCGGCGCGAACGTCATCACGCCCGGGGACGAGGTGGCGACGCAGACCGCCGAGATGGTGGCGACGCGGTTGCCGCACGCGGGCGAGATGGACGCGTACGAGCGAGTGCTGGGCGACGCCATGCACGGCGACGCCACGCTGTTCGCGCGCGAGGACTACGTCGAAGAGGCGTGGCGCATCGTCGATCCGGTCCTGAAGCGGGACACGCCGGCGCACGCCTACAACGCGGGCACGTGGGGCCCGAAAGAGGTCGACGGGAAGATCGTCCCGCCCGACGGCTGGCAGAACCCGACCGTGAGGGCGTCGTGAAGATCACGACGCCGGCCGCGTTCAGCGCGGCTTGAGCTCGATCCGGTAGCCGTCGGGGTCGCGGAAGTAGAGCGACGGGCCCGTGCCCCACGCGCCGAAGCGCTGGCGGACCTCGCCCTCGAGCTTGATGCCCTGCGCCTCCAGCGCGCGCGCCACCGCCTCGAGATCGTCGCACTTGATCGAGAGGCAGACGTGGTCCACGCCCATCCCGCCGTCGCCGTTGCCCGGGAGCAGGTCGATGAGCTGCTCGCCGAAGCGCAGGTGGATCAGCGACAGGGGCGCGTTGACGCGCTCGAGCGTGCAGCCCAGCACGTCGACGTAGAACTGCTGCGCGGCGGCCTGGTCGCGTACGCGGAGGACGACGTGGTCGAGGCCGAGCGGCGTGAACTCTTTCATGGCCGGGATTCTACTCCCGGCGCCCGGCTTACTCCCGGCGAAGGACGGGCAGCGGCTTCTGTCCGAGCAGGCGCCACGTCGCGAGGAATCCGACCGTGACCGCGAGCACGACCGTGGCGGCGACGCCGGCCGCGAGCGTGAGCGGTACGAGCAGCCACGGGGTGTCGAGCAGGTAGCGCAGGACGACCCACGCCAGCGCGGAGGCGAGCGCGGTGCCTCCGATTCCCGACACCAGCCCCAGGCACGCGTACTCGACGGCGAACGCGCGCGCGACGGCGCCGCGCGTGGCGCCGAGCGTGCGGAGGATGACGGACTCGTAGAGGCGCTGCGCGCGCGTCGCCGTGAGCGCGGCGACCATCACCACGAGCCCGGCGCCGATGCTGAACGCCGCGATCGTGCGGATCGCGAACGCCATCTGGCCGAGGAGGCCGTTCACGCGCTCGAGCACGTCGCGCACCGCCACCGCGGTGACGTTGGGAAAACGGCCGACGATCGCGTCCTGCAGCGTCGGCTCCAGCGCCTGCGGCACGCGCGCCGTCGCCACCCACGTCGTCGGCGCGCCGTCGAGCGCGCCCTGCGAGAGGATCGCGAAGAAGTTCTGGCGGAAGCTCTGCCAGTCGACGTGGCGGACGCTCATCACCTCGGCCTCGACGCGCACGCCCTGCACGTCGAACGCGACCGTGTCGCCGAGGCCGACCGCGAGGCTCTTCGCCATGTCCTCCTCGACGGAGACGCGCGGCCGCGCGCGCGCTTCGTCGTCCGTCCACCAGCGCCCGCTGAGCAGCCGGTTGTCCTCGGGCGGCGCGGCGGCGGTCGTGAGGTTGTACTCGCGCGTGAGAAAGAACGGCGGCTCGCCGTGGCGGCCACGCTTGAGATCGACGAATTCGCGCGTGATCGGCTGATCGCCGACCGCGGCGAGACGCGCGCGCACGACCGGCGTCGCGCGCGGGCTCACCCCCGCCGTCTCCTGCACGAGGCGCGTGAACGGCTCGACCTGGTCGCTCTGCACGTCGATGAAGAAGAACGACGGCGCTTCGCGCCGGCGCTCGTGGTCGAGGCGCGCGCCGAGGCTCGCCTCGATCAAGGCCACGGCCTCGAGCAGCATGATGCCGACGCCGAGCGCGACGACGACGCCCGCCACCTGACCGCCGGGCCGCACGAGACCGCCGACGCCCTGGCGCCACGCGAGCGCCCCGCGACGCGGGAGCCTCCGCGCGAGCCATACGATCACGCGCGCGAGCGCGGCCAGCAGGATCAGCGCGCCGAGCGACGCGCCGACGAAGATCCAGCCGACCTTCCACGAGCCCGCCTGCCACAGCGTGAGCGCCGACAATCCGACGACCATCGGGAGCACGACCTCGAGCGGCTGATCCCGCAGGCGCATCGGCGCCACGTCCTGGCGCAAGACTTCGTTCGGCCGCACCTCGCGCACGCGCAGCAGCGGCCACAGCGCGCAGAGCAGCGTGACCGCGACGCCCATCACGACGCCGCGCAGCGCGGTCATCGGATCGACGCCGCCGTCGACCGCGAACGGCACGACGTCGCGCGTGAGCGTGACGAGAGCCGGGAGCACGGCGATGCCGAGCCCGACGCCGAGCACGCTGCCCGCGAACCCGATCAATCCGGTCTGCACGAGGTACGTCACGAACAGCGTGACCGCGTCCACGCCGAGGCACTTCATGACCGCGATCGTCGCGCGGCGCCGCCGCATGAACGTCGCGACCGACGCCGCCACGCCGACGCCGCCGACCAGCAGGCTCACGAGCCCGACGAGCCCGAGATAGATGCCGAGCTGCTCGAGGAAGCGCTTGAGCCCGGGCTGCGCCTCGTCGTACGCGGCGACGCGGATCGACGGATCGTCCGCGGCGGCGGCCAGCGTCGCGCGCGCCTCGGAGGGCGTGACGTCGCCGGGAAGACGCAGGAGCCAGCGCTCGCGGACCCGGCTGCCGAACCCGACGAGGCCGCTGCGCTCGAGCGTCGCGTGGCTGACGAGCACGCGAGGCCCGAGATTGACGAGGCTCGCCGGCCGATCGGGCTCGCGCGTGACGACGCCGCGCACGACCAGCGTCGCGAGCCCGAGCGAGAATCGGTCCCCGGGCCTGAGCCCGAGGCGGCCGAGCAATCGCTCTTCCACGACGGCGCCGTCACCGGCGAGCAGATCCGCGAGCGGCCGCGCGGGCACCGTGTCGACGCCGCCGTAGAGCGGATACATCGCGTCGACCGCCTTCACCTCGACGAGCAACGATCCCGCGGTGAGCGGCGTCGCCGTCTCGACGCGCGCCATGCCGACGAGCTCGCGCGTGCGCGCGACAGTGGCGCCGTCGCGTCGCAGGCCCTCGACGGCGTCGACGACGGCGGGCGGCGTCACACGTGACGCGCGCACCTCGACGTCGCCGCCGAGCATGGTCTTGGCCTCGCGCGCGAGCGTCTTCTGCAGATCGATGGACAGGCTGCCGACGGCGACGAGCGCGGCGACGCCGAGCGCGACGCACGCGAGCACGACGCCGACGTGCCGCCACCCCGCGCGCGTCTCCCGCCACGCCATCGCCACCGCGAAGCGCGCGAGCCCCGCGACGGCGGGGAGGACGGACGGCGCGACGGGCGGGGGCACCGGCCAGGGGGGTCTCGGCTCAGAGGTCGGACTGTGAGGTCGCTCCGCGACCTCGTGTCCTCCATTCGCCTCTGACCCCCCTGGCCGGTGCCCCCGCCCGTCGCGCCGTCCGTCCTCCCCGCCGCCGCTCACGCTATGACAGGAGAAACCACGCGGCCGTCGCGCAGCGCGATCTGGCGGTCCGCGTGTCCGGCGAGCGCGGGGTCGTGCGTGACCAGCACGAGCGTGCTGCCGCGGTCGCGATTGAGCGCCAGGAGGAGATCGATGATCGCGGCGCCGGTCGCCGAATCGAGGTTGCCGGTGGGCTCGTCGGCGAGCAGGAGGCCCGGGGCGCGCGCCACCGCGCGCGCGAGCGCGACGCGCTGTTGCTCGCCGCCCGAGAGCTGCACGGGATAGTGATGGCCGCGCGCCGCGAGACCGACCTCGTCGAGCAAACGCTCAGCGCGCCGTCGCGCTTCGGAGACACCAGCGAGCTCGAGCGGGATCGCGACGTTCTCGACCGCGGTCAGCGTCGGGATCAGGTGGTAGGACTGGAACACGAAGCCGATGCGATCGCGGCGGAACCGCGCCAGCGCGTCCTCGCTCAGCGTGCCGAGATCGACGTCGTCGACGATCACCGACCCGCTCGTCGGCGTGTCGAGCCCGGCCACGAGGCCGAGCAGCGTGGACTTCCCGCTGCCGGAGGGACCGGTGACGGCGACGCACTCACCGCGCGCGATGTCGAAGCTCACGCCGTCGAGCACGGTGACCGTGCGGCCGCCGCTCGTCAGGCGCATGACGACGTCGCGGACGTGAATCATCCAGAAACCCATACTACACTTCGCACGATGACGATCCTCGTCACCGCGCTCGCGCTGCTCCTCATGGCAGCGCCCGCGCATGCCGCGCCCCGCGTGATCGCGGTGCTCGGCGATAGCCTCACGGCCGGGCTCGGCGTCACGCCCGAAGAGTCGTATCCCGCGCTGCTTCAGGCGCGGCTCACGCGCGAAGGTTACGACTACCGCGTGGTGAACGCGGGCGTGAGCGGCGACACGTCGTCGGGCGGGCTCCGGCGCCTCGACTGGGTCCTGAAACAGCGCCCGGCGATCGTCGTCGTCGCGCTCGGCGCGAACGACGGCCTGCGCGGCCAGCCGGTGGCGATGCTCCGCGACAACCTGCTCGCGATCGTCCAGAAGGCGCGCGCGGCCGGCGCGCGGGTGCTGCTCGCCGGCATGCGTCTGCCGACGAATTACGGCGACGCCTACAACCGCGAGTTCGCGGCGGTCTTCGCCGAGGTCGCGAAGAAGGCGAGCGTGCCGCTCATGCCCTTCCTGCTCGAGGGCGTCGCGGCCGAGGCGCGACTGAACCAGGCCGACGGGATCCATCCGAACGCCGACGGCCAGAAGATCGTGGCCGAGCACCTCTGGCCGCACCTGCGCCCGCTGCTCGTCAAGTCCGGAACGACGACGACGCCCCCCGCGCGTCGTAGCTGACCCGCGGCGCGAGCCCCAGCGCTCGCGCTTGCTAATTTCCTCACCGATCGACGGCGTCACTGCCTACGCTCATTCCATGGCCCGCGTGATCGTCGTCGTCGCGCTGCTCGGCGTGCTCGCCGGATGCGCGACCGCTCCCGACGGCGCCTACTTCCCCGAGCCGTCCGCCCGCACGACGTTCGTCGCCCACGCGCTCTATCGCGCGGCGCTGGCGGCGGGCGACGATCCCGCGCGCTATTCGTTCGCGCTCGTCCGCACGCGGGACATCAGCTCGTTCAGCGGCGAGGAAGACGCGACGCTCTACTTCTCGGACGGGCTCGCCGCCCTGCCCGCCGCGCACGTCGACGCGCTGGTCGCGCGCGAGGTCGCGCACGAAGTCCTCGGGCACGCGGGCCAGCGCCGCGCGCTCTCGTACGGGATCACGGGGACGTTCACGGTGCTCGGCTTCTTCGTGCCGGGGCTCAGCGTGGCCGACTGGGTGGTGAACCCGCTGATCGTGCGCGCGTTCACGCGCGAGCAGGTGATCGCCGCGGACCGCCGCGCGATCGAGATCCTCCGCTCGATGGGACACGACCAGCCGCGCCGCACGCTCGCCGCCGCGCTACGCGCCGCGGACACGGTGAACGGCGCACCGAACGGCGGGTTGCTCGCGACCGCGCCGCCGCTCGCGGATCGTCTCGCCGCGCTCGACCCGCTGGAGCCGCTCGCCGATCTCACCCAGCAGAAGTAAGCGCGCGACGCCAGTCGCCCGCGGCCGCGCGCTACCGGTTGATGAACGCCAGGCTCACCAGCAGCGCGACGATCAGCACCGCCGCGATGCTCGCGTAGCGCCGGTCCCCGCGCAGCAGGAACACGACGAACACCGCGACGACGCCGGCGAACGGCGTCGTGAGCAGCAGCATGATCCCCGTGCTCACGACGGCCAGCGGCTCCACCGGCCACCGGCGCCACGCGCGCGCGACGTCCGCGATCGACGTGTAGACGTCGGGCGCGCGCCCTTCGCGCCGGCTCTCCACGCGCCGCGCTTCCGCGACGTACTCGGCCTTGAGGCCGCCGCGCACGGCGAAGCCGACGATCCCCAGCGTCATCAGCACGATGCTGAGGACCCCGCCCCAGAAGAGGATGCGCGAGGCGATGATCTCTTCGGTTCTCAGAAGAGCCTCACGCCGAGCCCGCGCAGGATCATCGACAGCGAGAGATAGAAGACGACGACGAGGAACAGGCGCCGCACCATGAGGTTCGTCATGCGCGCGAGGATCCGCGTGCCGAGGTAGGCGCCGACGAGCACGCCGACCGCGACGGGGCCGGCGATGAGCGGATGGACGTCGCCCCGGCCGAAGAAGATGCCGGCGCTCGCGGCGGCGGTGATGCCGATCATGAAGTTGCTGGTGGCGGTCGACACCTTCATCGGCAGCTTCATGAACGAGTCCATCGCGAGGACCGTGAACGCGCCCGCGCCGATCCCCAGCAGCCCCGACAGGACACCGGCGCCGAACATCGCGCCCGTGCCGCGCTTCACCCACGCCGCGGTGTACGTCACGTCGTGGCCGAGCGCGTGGTCGAAGTAGCTCCCGCGCAGCGCGAACCTCACCGCGAGCGGATCGGCCTCCGGCCTCGCGGCCGCCGCGGCGAGGCGCGGCTGCCGCAGCGTGAGGAGCCCGGCCCAGCCGATCGCGACGCCGAAGATCAGCTCGAGCACCCGCCCCGGGACGATGCCGACGAGCGTCGCGCCGAGCAGCGCGCCCACGATCGTCGGCATGGCGAGAAAGAGTCCGACGCGGATGTTGCTCAGCCCCAGCCAGAGAAATCCCGCGGCGGCGCCGCTGGAGGTCGCGATGACAGACACGAGGCTGGCGCCCATCGCGTAGTGGAGGTCGATGCCGAAGAACATCGTGAGGATCGGAACGAGCAGGGTCCCGCCGCCGAGGCCGAGCATCGCGCCGAGCGCGCCGGTGCCGACCGACGTCGCGAACAGCGTGAGGAGGAAGAGGATCGGCGTCACGCGCGGGCTACATCGCGCGCACGAGATCGAGCAGGCGTCCGAGGTTGGCGAGGCGCGCGGCGAGCGACTCGCCCTCGGGCGCGACGCGCAGCACGTCGATGCCGGCCTCGCGATAGCGCGTGAGGCGCTCGCGGATCATCGCCTCCGTGCCGAGCAGGTTCGTCTTCAACACCAGCTCGTCCGGGACGCGCGCCGCCGCGTCGTCGCGGCGATCTTCCAACCAGAGGCGCTGCACCTCCGCCGCCGCGTCCGCGTAGCCGGCGCGCCGGAACGCGTCGTTGTAGAAGTTGTGCCGGCGCGAGCCCATCGCGCCGAGCGTGAACGCGAGACCGGGTTTGCGCGGCGGGATCAGTCGCTCGACGTCGTCGGAGAACGCGACGACGCCCGCCGCCACTTGCAGGTCGATATCCTTGAGGAAGCGGCCGGCGCGCCTCGCCCCGGCTTCCATCGGATCGAGGAACACGCGCGCGTGCTCGGGCATGAACGACGTGCCGAGCCAGCCGTCGGCCACCTCGCCGGTCATCTCGAGGCTCTTCGGCGACAGCGTGGCCAGATAGATGGGGATGTTCGGCCGCGGCTTCGCCGCCGAGCGCAGCGCCTTGCCTTCACCACCCGGCAGCGGCAGCCGGTAGATCGCGCCCTCGTAGGTGACACGCTCGCCGCGCACCGCCCGGCGGACGATGTCGATCGTCTCGCGCATCCGTCGCAGCGGCTGCGCGAACGGAATGCCGTGCCAGCCCTCGATGACCTGAGGGCCGCTCACGCCGAGGCCGAGGATGAAGCGGCCGTCGGACATCGCGTCGAGGCTCATCGCGGTCATCGCGACCAGCGCGGGCGTGCGCGTGCCGACCTGCATGATCGCGGTGCCGAGCTTCACGCGCGAGGTGCGCGCGGCGACGAACGCGAGCGGCGTGACCGCGTCGTGCCCCCACGCCTCGGCGGACCACACGTAGTCGACCCCGAGGCGCTCGGCTTCGACCGCGTACGCGGCGGCGTCGTGCCAGTTGTCGTTTGCGAGGCGCAGCGTAACCGCGAGGCGCATCAGCCGAGCGCCGCGGCGATCTTCTCGAGCTGGCCGGCGTGATCGAGGTCGTGCAGGCGCATGAACAGCATCGTCTCGCGCCAGTTGAGCGGACCGAACATGCGGTGCTCGATCGGCTCGGTGAGGTGTGCCGTGGGCTCGGCGGCGAGCGCGCGCGTGAAGAGCGCCTCGCGGTCGCGCTCGAGCACCGCGCACCACTCGGCGGCCGTCCGGCGCGCGGCGCCGCTCGTGCCGGCGGGGCCTTCGCGCGCGGGCGCCGGCCTCGCGTGGCCCTCAAGGATCGCGACGACCTGGTCGCCGAAGTGGCGGCCGGCGTCGACGACGTGCGCCATCACCTCGTGGCCGCTCCATTCCTCGGGCGCGGGACGCTGCTCGAAGCGCGCGGCGGGGACGGCGAGCGCGGCGGCGCGGAGCTCGGCCATCGCGGCGCGAACCTTGTCGATGACGTCGGACGGGCTGAGCTTCGCGCCCTGGGCCTGCAGGTAACCGCGGATGCGCCGTTGCTCCTCGTTCACGGGCTCTATCTTACAATCGGGCGCGCATGCGGCTCGTCGTCCTGACCGAGCGCGGCTTCACGCTCGAGCGCCAGGGCGCGGTGCCGATCGTGGCGCGCAATCGCAGCACCATGGGCATCGGCCAACCGCCGCTGGCGATCGGCACGGCGCCGTACGTCGTGTTCGTGCGTGAATCCACCGCGCGCGGCCGCAGCCGGGCCGCGACACCGGAAGCCCGCGAGCTGATACGAGAACACGTTCTGGGGCCCGCGCCTCACCGCGTCGGTGAGCTTCGGCGATCTCAGGCACCAGGCGCTCTATCCGATCTACTTCGAGCACCGCGAGCACGTGGTGCCGATCGGCCGCGACTTCTCGATGCTCACGATCGACTTCAGCGAAGCGAATCACCTGCGCATCGACCAGATCACGCCGCCGACCGCGAACCGCCAGCCGAGCGAGGCGCGCGCGAACACCGAGCAGATCTCGATGCCGCTCGCGGGCGGCGAAGGCATCGCGCCGCAGATCGTGCGCGTGAACTACGGCTACTTCGCGGGCGGCTTCGAGTGGCGCCCGATCGTGATCTCGCTGCTGTTCCTGGCGCTCGGCAACGTCACCGGCCCCGTGCTCGTGCCGCTGCTCAAGCGCCTGTTCGGCACCTCCGGACGCGTCTCGACGTCGGCACCAGGCCCGCGCGCGAGCGCGGCGGGATCCTGAACGGCGACGCGCTGACCAGGCTGCGGCCGGGCGAGAGCACGGTCGACGACGTGCTCCGCGTGTTCGGCAGCGACTACGAGGAATACCGGCAGGAGCATCTTTCCGGTGACGCGCGGCGCATCCTGCGCTATCGCGGCGAGCGCCGCGTGCCGCACCGGAGCTGGCGCGTCGGCAAGCTCTCCCGCGTCGACCACTGGGACATGGAGACGTACGAGGTCGACGTCGAGATCCAGAACGACCGCGTGGCGGACGTGCAGGCGCGCGTGCGCCGGGCGCGCTGGGAGCCGGCGTCACCCAACTGAGGTACCCTACAAGCGGGAGGAGTCCCATGGCGTACCAGGCGATCCGGGTGGACAAGCTCACGCCGATCATCGGCGCGGAAGTGCACGGCGTCGACCTCGCCCAGCCGCTCGACGAGCGCACGTTCAAGGAGATCCACGAGGCGCTCACCGAGAACCAGGCGCTCTTCTTCCGCGACCAGCGGCTGACGGTCGATCAGCACAAGGCGTTCGGCCGCCTCTTCGGCGAGCTCGTCGTGCATCCCGCCGCGCCGCAAGAGCTGCCCGAGCATCCCGAGATCCTGGTCATCCACGCGGACGAGAAGTCGAAGCGCGTCGCCGGCGAGGTGTGGCACACCGACGTCTCGTGCGATCCGACGCCGCCGATGGGCAGCATGCTCTACATGCACGAGCTGCCGCCGGTGGGCGGCGACACGCTCTTCGCGAGCATGTACGCGGCGTACGAGACGCTGTCGACGCCGATGAAGCGCTTCCTCGAAGGCCTCACCGCGTGGCACGAAGGCGAGCACGTCTATCGCGGCCGCTACGGCATGAAGGACGAGGGCAGGGTGTTTCCGAAGGCCGAGCATCCCGTCATCCGCACGCACCCGGTGTCGGGACGCAAGTCGCTCTACGTGAACTCCGGATTCACCACCCGCATCGTCCAGCTCTCGCGGCCGGAGAGCGACGCGGTGCTGCAGTATCTGTATCGGCACATCGAGACGCCCGAGTTCCAGTGCCGCTTCCGGTGGAAGGTGAACTCGCTCGCGTTCTGGGACAACCGCTGCGTGCAGCACCACGCGATGTGGGACTACTACCCGCAGCGCCGCCACGGCCACCGCGTGACGATCAAGGGCGACGTTCCGTTTTACCGGGAGTCGTAGATGGATTTCGAGTACACGCCCGAGCAGGAAGCGTTCCGCAAGGAGTTCCGGACCTGGCTCGAGAAGAACCTGCCGTCCGAGCTCTGCCTCGACGACGCCGCTGACGACCGCGTGCCGTCCGACCGCGAGACGTACGAGAAGCGGCGCGCGTGGCAGCGCACGATGTTCGAGGCCGGCTGGGTCGGGATCTCGTGGCCGAAGGAGTACGGCGGGCGCGGCGCGACGCTGATGGAGCGCGTGATCTGGGAGGAGGAGTACACGGCGGCGCGCGCGCCGGTGCTGCCCGCGGCGATGGGCCTGAACCTCGTCGGCCCGACGATCATCGCGTGGGGCACCGACGAGCAGAAGAAGAAGTACCTGCCGAAGATCCTGCGCGGCGACATGACGTGGGCGCAGGGGTTCTCGGAGCCGAACGCGGGCTCCGACCTCGCGAACCTCCAGACGCGCGCCGTCGACATGGGCGATCACTACCTCGTCAACGGCCAGAAGGTGTGGACGTCCGGCGCCCAGTTCCACGACTGGATCCTGCTGCTCGCCCGCACGGATCCGGGCGCGCCGAAGCACAAGGGCATCAGCGCGTTCCTCGTCGATCTGAAGAACACGCCCGGCATCACCGTGCGCCCGCTCGTGCTCGCCACGGGCCACGCGCACTTCAACGAGGTGTTCTTCACCGACGTGAAGGTGCCGAAGGAAAACCTGCTCGGCCCGCTGAACGAAGGCTGGAAGGTGACGACGACCACGCTGATGCACGAGCGTCACTCGGCGGGCAACCGGAACAACGTCGCCCAGATCGAGCGGCTGCTCGAGCTCGCGAAGGAGCTTCCCTGCAACGGGCGCCCCGCGTGGGAGGACCCGGTCATCCGTCAGAAGCTCGCGCAGCTCGCGATCGACTGCGAGGCGTTCAAGTACACGCGGCTGCGCGGGCTCACGCGCCAGCTCCGCGGCGAGCCGCCGGGGCCGGAAGGCTCGATCCTCAAGCTCACGGGCTCGGAGCTCGGGCTGCGCATCGCGGAATTCGCCGGCGAGCTGCTCGGCATGCACGCGCTCGTCAACGAGCCGTCCGCCGCGGTGCCGGACGCGCCGCGCTGGCTCAACCGCGTCGTCGCCGCGCGGCAGTACACGATCTCCGCGGGCACGAGCGAGATCCAGCGCAACATCATCGGCGAGCGGGTGCTCGGGCTGCCGAAGGGCTGATCTCGGCAAACGACACCGCCGCCGCGGACGGCGGCGGTGCCGTCGATGGCTCACGCCTTCCGCAGCGAGAACTCGACCGTCGGGCGGCCGTCCGAGGTCGTGGAATATCTGAAGTCCTGCACGTCGTAGCCGTTCATCACCGCGATGATGATCGCGACGCCGAGCAAGACGAGGAACGTGGCCGCGCCCATCGCGAGGATCACGGGAACGCTCGCGGCCAGCACGGCGGCGGCGGTCCCGATGGCGCCGATGATCAACGCCCACTCCCAGCCACTCAGGGCCATGACGGCGCCGCCGGCCACGAACCTCGCACCGCCGTTCACGTCGCCACGGTAGAGCGGCCTGATCTGGGAGAGGAGCCGCTTCTCGAGCTCCTCCTTCGTCGTGACGCCGAGCCTGTAGAGCGCGTCGACGATGGCGGGCTCGTAGAACACGATCGAGATCGGCGCACCGGTGTTCACGGTCGTGACGATCAGTCCGAACATGTCGAACGGCGTGTAGAACTTCTGGCCGTTCACCGTGCCGACGGAGGTATCGGTCCTGGTGATGACGTCGATGCGCCGCCCGCGGCGTTCCACCTCGGTGACCGCGCGACGGGCTTCCTCCTCGGCGCGCCGCGCCGCCTCCTCGACCGCGCGGGCCGCGTCTTCGGCCGCCCGCTTCGCTTCTTCGGCGGCGCGCCGCGCCGCCTCTTCTGCCGCGCGTGCTTCTTCCTCGGCTCACCGCCGAGCCTCGTCCCCGTTCCGTCGCGCGCTGTCGACCAGGTCCATCACGCTCATGACTGGCTCCTTCCACTGCGAGTGTTGACGGCCGCGACCTATTCGTGACCGTCACGCGCACCGTAGCGGCGGAGCCGTGACAAGAACGTCACGGGGAGCGTGAAAAACGCAGTGCACAGCAGCGTGGGCACGTGCAGCGTCGACTTGAAGTCCCGCAGGGTTGGCGGTCAGGCTCTCAAGCGTGGATCGAGCGCGTCGCGGATCGCGTCGCCGACGAAGTTCAGGCCGACGACCGTGACGAAGAGCGCGGCGCCCGGCCCGAAGACGATCCACGGCGCGGATTGGAGATAGCCGCGGCCCGCGTTGATCATGCTGCCCCACGACGCAACCGGCGGCTGGATGCCGAGGCCGAGGAACGACAGCGACGCCTCGGCGAGGATCGCGAACGCGACGCTGAGCGAGGCCTGCACCACGATCGGCGCGGTCGCGTTCGGCAGCACGTGGCGGCAGGCCACGCGCCAGCCCGGCGCGCCGAGCGCGCGCGCGGCGTCGACGTAGTCGCGCGCCTTGATCGTCAGCACCTGCCCGCGCATGAGCCGCGCGAACGTCGGCGTGTAGACGACGCCGAGCGCAATCAGCACGCCGCCGAGCCCCGCGCCCAGCACGGCGCCGAGCGCCAGCGCGAGCACGAGCGGCGGGAACGAGAGCACCGCGTCCATGAGCCGCATCACCACCCCGTCGATCCGGCCGCCGATGAACCCGGCGAGGATCCCGAGCAGGCTGCCCGTCACGAGCGCGATCGCGACCGAGACGACGCCGGCGACGAGGGAGATGCGCGTGCCCCAGATCACGCGCGAGAGCACGTCGCGGCCGACGTTGTCGGTGCCGAGCAGGTGCGCGCGGCCGGGCTTCGCGAGCGCGTTGCCGAGGTTTTGCTTGAGCGGATCGTGGGGCGCGAACGCCGGCGCCGCGATCGCGACGAGCACCGCGAGCAGCACCACGGCGACGCCGAACGGCGCCATGCGCGCCCGCGCCGCGCGGCGCAGCACCTCCCACCGCCGGTCGCGCACCACCGGCGCCGCGGGCATGGGAGTGTCCGGGGCAAGAGGGGCCGAGGCGTATCGTCCCGGCGAGCCACCCCCGCCCGGTGTGGGGTCCCCGGGACGATACGCCTCGGCCCCTCTTGCCCCGGCCGCGCGCGCCCCGGAGTCAGCGGATCCGGATGCGGGGATCGATCCAGCCATAGAGGAGGTCGACCAGCAGGTTGCTGACGATGAAGCCGGTCGCGATCAGCAGCACCACGCCCTGCACCAGCGGATAGTCGCGCGCGAAGACGGCGTCGACGACCAGGCGGCCGACGCCGGGCAGCGCGAAGACGTACTCCGTGATCACCGCGCCGCCGATCAGCGTGCCGAGCTGGAGGCCGAGCACGGTGACGACCGGAATGAGCGCGTTCTTCAGCACGTGGCCGCGGATCACCATCCACTCCGAGAGCCCCTTGGCGCGCGCGGTACGGACGTAGTCCTCCGCCAGCGCTTCCAGCAGGCTCGAGCGCAGCGTCCGCGTGATGACCGCCGCCAGCGCGAGCCCGAGCGTGACCGCGGGCAGCACGAGCGAGCGCAGCCCCAGCAGCCCTTCCTCGAAGGGGTCGGTGTATCCGGAAATCGGCAGCCAGCGCAGCGTGACGCCGAAGACGAAGATGAGCAGCAGCGCGAGCAGGAAGTTCGGCATGCAGATGCCGAACAGCGCGAACGTCGTGGCGACGCGGTCGGCGCCGGTGTTGCGGCGGACGGCGGAGACGATGCCGGCGGGAAACGCGACCAGCAGCGAGATCGTCATCGCGAACGCCGCGAGCTGCAGGCTCGGCTTGATGCGGCGGCTCACGTTCTCGATCACCGGCTCGCCGTTGCGGATCGAGCGGCCGAGGTCCCCCTGGAGCACGCGGCTCATCCAGCGCACGTACTGGACGGCGATCGGCTGGTCGAGGCCCAGCTCGCGCCGGAGATTCTCCTTCACCGACGCGTCGACGGACTCCGCCATCATCGCGTCGATCGGATCGCCCGGCGTGAGATGGAGGAGCGCGAACACGCCGAGCGACACGAGCAGCAGCACCGGGATCATCGCGCCCAGCCGGTTCAGGACGAGGCGCACCGGGCGTTACCTCAGCCAGACGTCCTTGAAGCGCATCATCCCGTCGGGCACCGGGTCGTACGCCATCACCTTCGGGCTGAACGCCTTCGGCTCGACGGGGTGGTTGACGTAGATCATCGGCAGCTCGTCCTGGAGCATCCGGGTCAGGTCGCTATAGAGCTTCTTGCGCTCGGCCTGGTTCGAGATCTCGCGCGTCTTGTCGAGGATCGCGTCCATCTGCGGATTCGAGATGCCAGACCAGTTGAGCGACGTGCCCGGCGTCGTGCGGAAGAACTGATAGATTTTGCCGTCGGGATCGGGGCGCCCGCTCCACTGGTAGCTGATCATCTCGAAGTTCTTGCTGTTGCCGTCGGAGAGCTGCGTCGCGGAGTCGCCGAGCTTGATCTTCACGGTGATGCCGGCCTCGGCGAGCTGCGCCTGGATGACTTCCGCTTCCTGCACGTTGATCGGAATGTTCGTGGTCGTGAGCGTGAACGCGAACCCGCCGGGCTTGCCGCCTTCCGCGAGCTTCGCCTTCGCCTTCGCGAGGTCGCGCTTGATCGCGGGGATCGTCCTGTCGTACGCCCAGCTCGTCGGCGGGATCGGGCCGTTCGCCGGCACGCCGATGCCCAGCCACACGCCCTTCACGATCTGCTCGATGTCGAGCGCGTACGCGACGGCCTGGCGCAGCGCCTTCACGTTGAACGGCGGCTTCGTGTGGTTGAGCTGGTACGCGAACGCCGCGAGCGACGGCACGTCGACCACCACCACGTTCTTGTCCGCGCGCACCGCCGCCACGTCGCGCGGCTGCACGTAGTCCATCACGTCGATCTCGCCGGACTGGGGGCTCTGCAGCTTCACGGTGTCGTCGGGGATCGGACGATAGCGGACGCGGTCGAGATACGGACCGCCCTGCTTGTTCCAGTAGCTCTCGTTGCGCTTGATGACCAGGTGCGAGTCGCGCACCCACTCGACGAACTCGAACGGCCCCGTGCCCGCGCCCTTCGCGTTGCGCTCGAGCTCCTGCCCGCGCTCCTTCGCGGTCTTCGGCGAGACCATCATGCCGGCGCGATCGGTGAGCGTGGCGAACAGCGCGGCGTCCGGCCGCCGCAGGTGCAGCTTCACCGTGTGCGAGTCGACGGCCTCGACCGCCTCGATGCTCGCGACCTCGCCCTTGCGGACCGACTTCGCCTCGGTCTTCATCCGGTTGAAGTTGAACTTCACCGCCTCCGCGTCGAAGTCGGTGCCGTCGTGGAACTTCACGCCGCGGCGGAGCTTGAAGACGACGGTCTTCGGATCCGGCTGCTGCCACGACTCCGCGAGGCCGGGCTTGATCCCGAGCTTGTTGTCGAGCGTCAGCAGCGGCTCGTAGATGTTGTGGTAGACCTGCCGGTCGATCTTGCTCCCGGAGAAATGCGGGTCCATCGTGGCCGCTTCGATGTAGAACCCGACGCGCAGCGTGCCGCCCTTCTTCGGGGCCTGCGCCTCCGCCGTGCGAAGGCCTTCACCGGTCGCGGCCGCAAGTGCCGCCGCCGCAGCCGATGTCTTCAGAAAGGTACGCCGGGACACTTTGGGTTCCATAAAGGCTCCTCCGCGGGCGGAATAGTGTCCCGCGGTCAGGGCGTCGTCAAGCGGCGGGCGCGTCAGGCGCTGGCGAGCGCGCGGGAGCCTCTGTGGCGGGTGGAGATCTCGGCGTCGGTGGCGAGATCGAGCTGACTCAGCCGGCGAAGCTCGCGCCAGCGTCGCAGCAGCTCTCCGCATCCGCTCGAGCTGATCGTCCGGTGTCGCTCCACGCGGGGGGCTCTACACCGCCCCCCGCGCGGGCGACATTACCTGGCAGGTAGCGCGCGAGGACGCGCGCCAGAGGGAGGCGGCTAGTCCCAGCGGTGCGCGCGATGCCAGCCGGCGCGCGGATACGCGTAGTAGCCGGGCCCGTACACGACCGCCGGCGGCGGCGAGTACACGACGGCCGGCGGCGGAGCCGGCGCGTACACGACCGCAGGCGGCGGAGGCGCGTAGACGACGGGCGGCGGCGCGTACACGACCACGGGGCGCTCCACCACCACGGGGCGGCCGGCCCCGAAGACGCCGGTGCCCGACAGGATCTGGTTGAAGACGGCGAACGCGCCCAGGCCGAGGGCGGCGTCCGTGGACGAGCCGGCCGAGGCCAGGCCCGGCACCATCAGCACTCCACTCAGCGCGACTGCCGCGATGACGCGCTTCATGTTCGTTTCCTCCTCACGACCGTGTGTGGCTTCTACGGCCTTCGACGGGCGGGGGAGGCGGTGCATTCGCGGACCTCGAGGACAGCGCGCGTCAGCGCGGATCTGGCCGGCCGTAGATTCGCCGGTACTCCTCCCACGAGAGCGTGACCCGCTTGACGTACTGACGGGTCTCGTCGAAGGGGATCTGCTCGACCCAGGCCTCGACGTCGTCGCTCTTGCGCGCCTTCCACCACTCGCGCGCGCGGCGCGGCCCCGCGTTGTAGGCGGCGATCGCGATGCGGGGATCGACGAACTCCTTCAGGAGCCCCGCGAAGAACGTGGTGCCCATCTGGATGTTCGCGGCCGGATCGTCGAGCAGGTCGCCGCCGCGGAACGACCACCCGCGCACTTCCGCCATCGGCTGCGCGGTCGCGGGCATGAGCTGCATCAGACCGCGCGCGCCGGCGCGCGACACCGCCCGCGGGTAGTAGCTCGATTCCTCGCGCACGATCGCCGCGACGAGATACGGATCGAGGCCGGTGCGCTCGGCGGCCTTGAAGACTTCGTTCCGCCAGCCGAACGGATAGAGCATCTCCCAGAACGCCTGCGGCAGCCCGTGGCCCGCGGCGGCGAGCGCGCCGAAGTGCCGGCGCAGGATGCGGAGCGCCAGGTGATAGCGCTCGTCCCTCACGTACGCGCTCGTGAGCCCGTAGAGCCGCACGGCGTCGCCGGCGGCGGCCTGCGCGATGTCCTCGAGCTCCTCCCACGCGTACTCCACGAGGTTGATGCGGCGCAGCAGATCGACGCGCGCGTAGCCGGGGTCGGCCGCGACCGCGTCGACCGGATTGTCGGGCAGGCGGAGCGAGGGCTCCGCGGGATCCGACAGCGCGGCGCCGCGGCGCGCGGCGAGCATCCCGTAGTAGCCGCGCGGCGCCTCGGCGCGTACGCGCTGATACAGTCGCGCGGCGTCGCCACCCGTCGCCTCGCGCGCGCGGCCGGTCCAGTACAGCGCGGGAACGCGGTGCACGCGCCCGCCGGAGATCTCGCCGGCGCGCGTCCACGCCTGCTCGGCGCCCTTCGGATTCTTCGCGAGGTACGAGATCCAACCGAGTCGCCACAGCGCCGCGCCCGCGACCTCGCGCGTCGGATAGCGCGCGGCGAGCGCCTTGTACGCCGCGGCCGCCTCGCCCGTGCGGCCCATGTCGTCGAGCAGCAACGCACGCTGATACGCCGCTTCGGCCGCTTCCGCGTCGGTGCCGTGCGCGACGACGGACGCGAACGCGGCGAGCGCCCTGTCACGCTGCTTCGTCCGCGCGAGCGTGCGGCCGAGGTCGAGCTCGAGGCCGGGCCGCTTGTCGGCCGGCGCGCGCTTGATGGAGAGCTCGAGCGCGCGCGCGGCGACGTCGTAGCGGCGCAGGCGCTGCGAGGCGTCGACGACCACGCGCAGCGCGCGCAGCGCGAGCGTGTTGTCGGAGAGCTCGCCCGCGAGCGCTTCCGCCTCGCTCGACGCGGCCGTCGCCACACCGCCGCGCAGCAGTCGCTCCGCGCGCTCGAGACGCTGCGCGACCGACAGCGGCGGCCACTGGACACCTTCGGCCGCCAGCACGACGAGGCGATCCTCGGCGCCGTTCGCCCATCCGCTGGCGGGCGCGAGCACGCGCAGCTCGCGATACGCGAGCGCCGCGGCGTCGCGCTGTCCGCGCGCTTCACCGGTCTGGCCGAGCAGGTAGAGAGCTTCGGGCAGCTCGCGCGAGTCCGGATAGCTCTCGATGACGCGCTTGATGAAGGTCTGCGCGCCCGCGTCGTCACCCGTGAGCATGGCGAGACGCGCCGCGGAGAGCAGCGCGCGGGGCGCGAGACGGCTCTGCGGATGACGATCGGCGACGCCGACCGCCATCGTGCGCGCCCCCGCGCGATCGCCCCGGCGCTCGAGCGCGTCCGCGACGAGAAAGCGCGCGTAATCGGCGATCGGGCTCGCGAGGGCCACGTCGGAGCTGAGCTCGCGCACGAGCGGCGCGACGATGCCCTGCTGGTAGCCCTCCACCGCGCGCGCCCAGCGCTCCACCGTCTCGGACGGCACCGGGTCCGCCGCCGCGGCGACGGCGGGCAGGACGAGAAGGCCGGTGAGCAGCGCGCCGAGCACCTCGGACGGCGCGCGCCGGCGGCGCGTGCCCGGCGGCGCGTGCCCGGCGGTGATGCGCCGGGTGAACAGGATGCGGTGGATCGCGGTGATGTTGGCGAGCACCGCGAGCACCCACAGCGCCGGCTCGAGCACGTCGAGGATCGCGCCGGCGATGAGACAGATCATCCGTTCCGGGCGCTCCATGAAGCCGACGTTGCACTCGACGCCGATCGACTCCGCGCGCGCCTTCGTGTAGCTCACCATCAGCGAGCCGACGAGCGCCGCCATCGCCGCGACGGCGCCGCGCATGTGCGGCAGCCCCGCGAAGAGCACGACGATGCCGAGCAGCACGACGAGGTCGGAGTAGCGATCGATCACCGAGTCGAGGAACGCGCCGAACGGCGTCACCTGCCCGGACGCGCGCGCGAGCGAGCCGTCGCAGAAGTCGAACAGGCCGGCAAGGAGCACGAGGCAACCGCCCAGCCGCACGTGGCCCATCACGAACGCCGCCGCCGCGAAGAGGCTCACCACGAGCCCCATCATGGTGAGATGGTTCGGCCGCAGGTGCAGCCGGTAGAGCGCGCGCCCGACCGGATCGCTCCAGAGCCGGGTGGTGCTCCGATAGCGGCTCAGCATGTCACAGCGGCTGGACGAGCGCCTGCTCGAGCCCCACGCGCGCGCGCTCCATCGCGGCGAGGTTGTCGAGCTTCTGGCCCTGGCGGTCGTGGACGTAGAACGTGTCGTACGCCTGGTCGATCTCGGTGGCGATGCGCGCGCTCGCGATGTCGAGGCCGAGCCCCGAGAGCGTCTTCGTGATGAGGTAGAGGAGGCCGACGCGGTCGGGGCACTTCACCTCGACGACCGTGTAGCTGTCCGACAGCTCGTTGTCCATCGTGATCTTCGGCGGGCCTTCGACCTCGCGCGTCTTGCGGCTCTGGCGGCGCTTCTCGAGCAGCTCGTCGACGGACGCCGTGCCCGCCACGACCCCGGCCAGCGCGTCCATCGTGCGCCGCCACTGCGCGGCCGACGTCACCGACTCCCCGGTCGGGTCGTTCACCTGGAACGTGTCGATCGCGATCCCGTCCGCGCGCGTGTGGATCTGCGCCGAGATGATGTTGATGCCGTGCGCCGCCAGCGTCCCCGCGATCAGCGAGAAGAGTCCCGGAACGTCGCGCGTGACGACGACGAGGTCCGACGAGCCGAGATCCGGATGGTGGAAGAGCTCCGTCGCCAGCGGGCTGCCTTCGAGGCGGCGCAGCAGGCGCAGGTGCTCGGCCATGCGCTGCACGCTCGTGCCGCCGAGATAGCGGTCCGAGACCATCGCCACGTGCGCCTTCACCGCCTGCGGGTCGATCTCGTCCTTCACGGCGGCGTGCAGGCGCTCCGCGAGCAGCGTGCGGTTCACGCGCGCGCGCGCGGGCACGGCGCCGGGCGCCGTCAGGCGCTTGAGCGCGCGGGTGTAGAGCTCGTGGAGGATCTGCGCCTGCCAGCCGGTGAGCACGCCGGGGCCGACGGCGCGCATGTCGGCGTAGGTGAGCAGGTACAGCATGCGCAGGCGCTGCGGGTCGCCGCACGCCTCCGCGAGATCGGCGACCGTCTTCGGATCGTCGATGTCCCGCCGCTGCGCGCTGTGCGACATCGTCAGGTGGTGCGCGACGAGGAACTCGACCGCCGCCGCGTCGTCGGCCGGGAGGCCGATGCGCGCGGTGAGCTCCTGGATCAGCGGGATGCCCTTCTTCACGTGCCCATGGCCCTTCGCCTTGCCGATGTCGTGCAGCAGCATCCCCAGCATCAGCAGCTCGGGCTTCTCGACCTCGTTGAACACCTGCGCGGCGCCTTCGGACTCCGACGACTGTCCGGGCGCGAGCGCTTCGAGGTGCTCGACCGCGAGGAGCGAGTGCTGGTCGGCGGAGAAGCGATGGTAGACGTCGTACTGCACGAGGCAGGTGAGCGCGCCGAACTCCGGCAGATACGCGCCGAGCAGGCCGAGCTCGTGCATCTCGGAGAGCGTCAGCGCCACGCGGCCCCAGTTCCGGCAGATGTCCAGGAAGAGATCGCGGATGTCGCCGGCGCGCCGAAACGAGTCGTCCACCAGATCCAGCGAGTCCTCCACCGCGCGCTCGAGGTCGAGCGAGAGGTCGCACCCGAGCCGGTGCAGATGCCAGAACACCTTCATGATCCGCGACGAGTCGCGGCGCAGCAGCCCCGGATTGCGGTCCGCGAGGTGGAGCTGGCCGTCGAAGAACACGAGCCCGTCGGCGAGCGCCTGCTGCCGCTCGCGCCGCTCCGCGGACCCGCGGCGGGACAGCGACTCCTGGCAGCGCGCGATGAGCCGGCGCGAGATGCGGTGGATCACGCGCGCGTGCAGGTAGTACTCGCGCATGAAGCGCTCGACGCCGAGCGAGTGGCCGTCGTCCTCGTAGCCGAGATCGCGCGCGATCCGCGGCTGGAGATCGCGCGTGAGCACGTCGTTCTTGTGACCGGAGAGGAGGTGCAGCGCGTTGCGCACGCGCCAGAGGAACGTCAGCGCGGTGTCGGTCAACGCCTGCTCGCGCGGGGTGATCAATCCCTTGTCCGCCAGCTCGCGCAGCGTGCGCGCGCTGAACTTCGCGGCCCCGAGCCACATCGCGGTGTGGACGTCGCGCAGCCCGCCCGCGGACTCCTTCACGTTCGGCTCGCCGATGTAGGGCGAGGCGCCGTACTTCCGGTAGCGCTGGTCGCGCTCCGCGAGCGTGGTGGAGAGGAACTGCTCGAAGTCGTGGCGGTAGACGTTGTCGCGCAGCATCTTGCGGAAGCGCGTGAACAGCCGCCGGTCGCCCGCGACGAAGCGCGTCTCCGCCATCGACGTGCGGCTCGGGAAATCCGTGCGCGCCATCGCCACGCAGTCGTCGAGCGATCGCAGGCTGTGCCCGACCTGGAGATTCAGGTCCCACATCGCGTAGAGCAGCTCCTGCGTCAGCCGCTGCACGAACGGCGCGAGCTCGCCGTCGTACACGACCATGAGGTCGATGTCCGAGGAAGGATGCAGCTCGCCACGGCCGTAGCCGCCGAGCGCGACGACGACGTACGGCGCGGGCGCGAGGCCGTCGGCGGCCGAGTCCGCGGCGATGAGCGCGGTCAGCGCGTTGAGGAGGTCGTCGACGAAGCGCGCGTGTCCCTGGACCGCCTCCTGGCCCGAGGCGCCTCCCGCATGCATCACCTTGAGGGAATCGAGGCCCTCGGCAAGCGCGGCGCGGAAGAACTCGAGGCGGAGACGGCGCCGGTCCTCGACGCGCTTCGCGCCGGCTTCGGCGCGGCGCGCCCGACGGAGCAGCGCGGACGACATGGTAACTTCGATTCTACCGCACGCTGTTACACTACCCGTCGTGCGTCGGATCTGGCGCGAAGTCATCGAAAAGATCGTCCCCTACCAGGCGGGGCCGTCCCTGGAGGCGCTCGAGCGCGTCCACGGGCCGCTCGTGCGCCTGTCGGCGAACGAGAACCCGCTCGGCCCGTCACCGCGCGTGGTGGACGTGGTCGCGCGCGAGGCCGCGCGGATTCATCTCTATCCCGACGGCGGCAGCACCGCGCTGCGTGAGGCGCTCGGCCGCGAGCTCGGCGTCGCGCCCGACCAGATCGTCGTCGCGAACGGCGCCGACGAGCTGCTGCAGCTCATCGGCAACGCCGCGTTCGAGCCCGGCGACGAGATCGTGGTGCCGGAGCCGTCGTTCGAGCCGTACTCGACGGTGGCGCAGATCGCGCACGCGAGCGTCGTCGCGAGCCCGCTCGCCGGCTATCACACCGCGCTCGAGGACGTGGCGCGGCGGATCACGCCGCGCACGAAGGCCGTGATGCTGTGCTCGCCGCACAACCCGGCGACCACGATCATCCCGAAGCGCCCGCTGACGGCCTTGCTCGAAGCGCTCGGCGACGACCCGCCGCTCATCGTGCTCGACGAGGCGTACGGCGACTTCGCCGACGATCCGGAGTTCCCCGACTCCATCGCGCTGCTGAGGCGCTACCCGCGTCTCCTGATCCTGAGGACGTTCTCGAAGATCGCGGGGCTGGCCGGTCTGCGCGTGGGCTACGCCATCGGCTCCCTCGAGACGATCGATCGTCTCAATCGCGTGCGCGCGCCGTTCAACGTGAACCGTCTCGGCCAGGTGGCGGCGCTCGCCGCCGTCGAGGATCGCGGGCACCGCGACAGGACGCGCCGGTTCGTGATCGAGGAGCGCGCGTTCCTGATGCGCGAGCTCGCGCGCCGCGGCTTCCTCTTCCCGCCGTCGCAGGCGAACTTCCTGCTCGTGAAGGTGGCGGACCCGACGGCGACGCGCGAGGCGATGGCGAAGGCGGGCATCCTCGTCCGCGACGGCGGCGCCGTCGGTTTCCCGGGCCACCTGCGGATCTCGATCGGCCTGCGCGAGACGAACGAGCGGCTGCTGAAGGTCCTGGACTCTCTGGGCTAGCGCCGCCGGCGCCGGCGCGGTGCCGCTACATCAGACGAAAATCGACGCGTCGCGGGTCCGTCACGCGTGTCGAAGCGTCGAGAATCTCGAAGGAGATGACATTCCCGTCTGCGTCGTAGTCGAGGATGACACCGGGCTTGTCCTCGTCCATCGTCGCAATCTCCGCGTCGTCTTTGAGAACCACGCTGAGCGTGTCGGCGGCTCGTCAGGCAGCCCGTCACAACCCTCCCGGGCAGACGGTCGACGTCGACGAAGACTCTTAGAAGATACGGTCTGTTCCGGGCGACGTAGTCCGGCATCGAACGCACGCACGATGGGTGGCCGCTGGTGTCCAACGTTTGATACACAGTGCCGGCGACCGCCGGCAGGGGGAGGCTAGCGCTTCCGGCTGCTCAGCTGCTTTTCCAGCTCCTCGATGCGCTTCGCCAGCGCGTCGCGCTCGGCGGTGATCGCGTTGATCTGCTGCTCGCGCAGCGCGTACGTCTTCTCCTGCTGGTCGAGCTTGGTCTGGAGCTGCGTCTCGCGCGCGTAGACCTGCTTCAGCTCGGCCTCGAGGCGCGCCATCCGCTGCTTCGCGGGGAGATAGGCGCCGAAGAAGAGATACAGCACGATGGCGAGGAGCAGGACGCTCGCGGCGACGAGGAGCCACGGGAGCCGGGCCGGCGCACGATCCGCCACGGGAAGTGATTCTAATCGCATCTGCTATGATCGGCGCAGAGAAGAAAGGGGACGCCGGACTGGAGCTCAACCGCTTCTTCGACCGTGCCCTTCGAGCGGCGTTTCACGACCTCGGCGTCGCGGACGACGCCGCCGCCGAGTACCTCTCCGGCATGCTGACGCGCTTCGCCCGCACCGAGAATCTCTTCCCGCGCGGCACCGCCGTGCCCCGGCTCGAGACCGTCGTCGACATGCTGCTCGAGATCCAGCACGTCTGGCGCGACGACACGCGGGACTTCCGTCCCGAGCACGAGGTCACCGTGCGCCGGCACATCGGCGACTACACGCTCTTCATGACGGGTGTCTTCCCCGAGCGCGTCCACCAGACGGCGTCGATGAGCTACTACGTGTCGGAGGGCAAGCGCGCGTACCGCTTCGTCTCCGAGCACGAGCGCGTCCGCAGGAGCGGCGCGCCCCCGCCGTACCGGCGCCTCGCGGAGCGCTTCGAGGGCTACATGCGCGCGCTCGACTACGCCCGTCGCGCGTACTTCGTCGATCCTTCGCTGCCTCCGTTCCTCCGGCCCAGCTTCGGATGACGGCCGCTCCCGACGACGCCTGCCGGCGGGCGCTCGACGCGGCCCTCGGCGCCGGAGGCACGATCTCGTCCGAGACGCTCGCGACGCTCGGCGCCGCGCCGGCCGGCGCGCTCGAGGCGGCGCTCCGCGCATTCGGCGACGCCAACGGCGAGCGCGCTCTCGGCGTGCTCGTCGCGCTCAGCGAGACCGGCGCGGGCGACGTGCGCCGAGGCGCGAGGCGCGCGCTCTATCGCCTCTCGCAGCGCGGAATCGCGCCGGCGGCCAGGCCGGCGCCGCGGCCCGTCGTCGAGCGCGTGGAGGAACGGCCGGTGCGCGCGTGGATCTCGGCGATCGACGGCAGCGGCTCGCGCGCGATGTGGCTCCTGTTCGAGGGCGGGCTCGGCGGCGGTCTGGAGCTCTGCTCGCTGATCGTCAACGACGTCGCGGGCGTGCTCGAGGTCGCGGGCGGCGGCATCACCAAGAAGCGGCTCGAGACGGAGCTCGCGAACCTCCGCGCCGCGCAGAAGCTTCCGTGGGTCGCGACGGACGCGGCGCGCGCGATCGCGCTGGTCGCCGACGCGCTCGCGCTGCACCAGCGGCTCGGCACCACGCCGCCCGGAGGCTTCGCGCGCTGGCAGCGGCACTTCGAGGCCGTGACGCCGCCGGCGCCACCCGTGGTCCCGCACGATCCCGATCCCGCGCTGGCCGCGCGCGGCGGCGAGCTGCTCGACGCGCTGGAGATGACGGGCTGGTTCCTGGAGCCGACCGACGTGCAGAGTGAAGCGCTCGAGCTCATGCAGGCGGACCAGAGCCAGCTCGTCGTGTCCGACACGGCGAAGGCCGAGCGCGCCGAGGCGCTCGTCACGCGCGTCGTCGAGCGCGAGCTCGGGGACGAGGCGAGGCGCCGCTGGATCAACCGCCTGATGGAATCCGCGACGATCTTCGACGCGACCGGCCGCGCGGAGCAGGCGGCGATCGCCCGCGCGACCGCGGGCGCGCTCGAGGCCGCGCGGGATCTCGCCTCGCAACCGTTCGCGCGCACGCTCGCGCGCCGCGCGCTCGACGTCGCGGGCGAAGTCGCGACCGGTCGCCTGCCGGCGGCGACGGCCACGCGCAAACCCACCGGACCTTGACGGCATCGAGCCGCCTTGATCACTGACGTCCCCGGCATTCGCGTCGGTCACGCCACGGACCCCGTCGGGCTCACCGGCGTGTCGATCGTCATCTGCGACCGGTACGCCGTCGCGGGCGTCGAGATGCGCGGCGGCGCCAACGACGTGATCGGCCTCGACTATCTCGACGCGCGCCACATCGTGCCGGCGATCGACGCGGTCATGCTCGGCGGCGGCAGCCGCTTCGGCGGCGAGGCGATCTTCGGCGCGACGCGCTGGCTCGAGGAGCAGGGCGTGGGCTATCGCGCGGGCGCGCACGTCGTCCCGCACGTCGCGGGCGCGTTCCTGTTCGATCTCTCCGTCGGCGACAGCCGCGTGCGTCCGACGCGCGAGATGGGCTACGCGGCGGCGAAGGCCGCGGCCGGCGGTCCCGTGCCCGAAGGCAACGTCGGCGCCGGTACCGGCGCCTCTGTCGGCAAGCTCTACATGCTCTCGCGCGCGATGCGCGGCGGGATCGGGACGGCGAGCGTGCGCGTGGGCGCCGCGACGGTCGGCGCGCTCGTCGCGGTCAACGCCGTCGGCGACGTGCGCGACCCCGACAGCGGCGAGCTCGTCGCGGGCACGCGCGACGCGCCCGACGGCCGGCGCCTCGTCGACAGCGCGCTGACGATGCGGAGCGAGCCCGGGCTCGGCCGCTTCTCCGCCGAGCACACGACGATCGGCGTGATCGCGACCGACGCGCGGCTCTCGAAGCCGGAGGCGGCGAAGCTCGCCGCGCTCGGCATGCTGGGCTTCGCCGCCGCGCTCTCGCCGCCGCACACGAGCTTCGACGGCGACACGCTGTTCACGCTGTCCGTCGGCGACGTGCCGATGGATCTCACCCGCCTCGGACTCGGGGCCGCGGAAGCCGTCGCGCGCGCGATCGTGCGCGCCGTCCGCGCCGCCACTTCGCTCCCCGGCCTGCCGGCGGCGCGCGACCTGTAGACCTTCCGGGTGAGCGTGGTTCCCGCCAGGGGCGCCGGGAGCGTTCTCGCGGTCGTCGACGTGTTCCACGTCTCGGCGTACCGGCGGCTCTGGGCCTCCGGCTTCTTCCTGAACGTCGCGCGCTGGATGGACCTGGTCACGCTCGGCTGGCTCGCGCTCCAGCTCACCGGCTCGCCGTTCATGGTCGGCCTCGCGGCGTTCGCGCGGTCGGCGCCGATGATGCTCGTCGGGCCGTTCGGCGGCATCGTCGCGGACCGCGTGCCGCGCGGCCGCGTGCTCGTGCTCACGCAGGCGATCGGCGGCCTCACCGCGGCCGCGCTCGCGCTCGCGTTCGCGACCGGCGGCGGCAGCTACGCCACGCTGGTGACGCTCGAGATCGTCTTCGGCGCGCTCTGGGCTGTCGACTTTCCGGCACGCCGGACGGCGCTCTACGCGGTGCTGGGCGCCCCGCGCGTCGCGCGCGCGGTGTCGCTCGAGACGGTGTCGATGCAGATCGCGAAGATCCTCGGCCCGCTCGCCGCCGGCTTCTGTCTCGCGCGCATCGGACCGGCCGGCTGTTTCGCCACCATCGCGTTCATCTACGCCGTGGGGCTCGTGCTGACGACCGGCATCCGCCGCGAGCTCGGCGGGCCAGGGCGTGCGCCGTCGGCGTCGATCTTCGGCAGCCTCCGCGCCGGGCTCGGCGTCGCGTGGCGGAGCGCGACCGTGCGCTCGACGCTGCTCGCGACGATCGCGATCAACGTGCTGTTCTTCCCCTACCAGCACATGCTGCCGGTGTTCGCGCGCGACGTGCTGCTCGTCGGCCCCGTCGTGCTCGGCGCGCTCTTCGCCGCCGACGGGTGCGGCGCGCTCGCGGGCGCGCTGGTGATCGCCTCGCACCGCGGCGACTTCTCGCACCGCGCGCTGTTCGCGGGCGCGATCGTCGCCGGTCCGCTGCTGCTCATCGCGCTGTCGGTGTCGCCCTCGCTCGCGCTGTGCCTCGGCCTCCTCGTGCTGATGGGCGTGGCGGAGTCCGCGTTCGCGGCGATGCAGAGCACGCTCGTGCTGCTCGGCTCGCCGGAGCACACGCGCGGCGGCGTGATGGGGATTCTCTCCGCGTGCATCGGCACCGGGCCGTTCGGCACGCTCGCGATCGGCTCGCTGGCGGCCGCCGTCGGCGTCTCGCACGCGTTCACGATCAACGCGCTGGTGTCGCTCGCGGTGCTCTTCCCGCTCGCGGTCGTCCTCGCGCGCCGGAGCTAACAGGGTGCGGAAGGGCGCGCCGCGGCCCGGCGGCGGCCTGGGGTCGCGGCTCAAAGGTCGGACTGCGAGGCCGCACAGCGGCCTCGTGTCCTCCATTCGCCGCTTGACCCCAGGCCGCCGCCGGGCCGCGGCGCGCCCTTCCGCACCCTGCTAACGCACCACCCAGCCGAGCGCGGCGGCCACCAGCACCACGAGCGTGGCCCAGCCCGCGCGGTGGATCCGGGCGCGCACGTCGGGCGCCGGCGGCTCGAGGACGACGGGATGGAGCCGGCGCGCGATCAGCATGCCGCCGACGAGCCCGCCGAGGTGCGCGCCGTTGTCCACGTATGGAGACACCACGCCCTGCGCGATCGTGTAGACCGCCCAGATGATCAGCACGAAGCCGATCCGCCGGTCGCGCATGAGCAGGCGGTCGCGATGCGCGCGGAACAGCACGATCGCCGCGCCCTGCAGCCCGAAGATCGCGCCGGACGCGCCGACCGAGGGGCCGGGGCTCAGCAGCACGCTGACGAGGCTTCCCGCGATCCCGCTCCAGACGAACAGCACCGTGAACTGCACGCGGCCGAAGGCGTGCTCGCACACCATCCCGAGCACGAACAGCGCGACCGCGTTGCCGACGAGGTGGTCGACGCTGCCGTGCAGCGCGATCGCGCTCACGAGCCTCCACCACTCCCCTGCCAGCACCGCGTCGCGGGAGAGCGCGCCGGCACGCAGCAGCGCTCCCGCCGAGTCCAGGACCTCGAGCGCGGCCTCGGCCGCGAAGATCGCCGCGAGCGCGGCAACGAGCGCGATCGTGGCGGGCGGCAGGCGCCGCATGCGCCGCTCGAAGTCGACCCGGCGCCCGAGAAGCATGTCGGGCGCGATGCGCAGCGCGCGCTCGGGCTCGCTCAGCGGCGCTCTCCCGTGTCGAGCATGACTCCGGTGGCGAGCGCGATGCGCCGGTCGATGCGCCGATCGGTGTCGGCGGTCAGATCCAGCACGTAGCGATCGAACAGCGTGAACTTCCGGTTGAACTCGCCGAGCACCTCGCCCTCCTCGGTCTGGAAGACGAAGTTCGTGCGCAGGAGCCCGAAGAAGGTGCCGAGGACGCGGCGCAGCAGCGACAGCACGATCGACTCCTCGACCGCGAGCGCGATGAGAGACCCGTCCGGGCCCGCGATCGTCCACCGCTTGCGAATGGCGTTGGACGCGTAGTTCTTCCCGAGCCGCGCGAGCACGGCGCCGTCGGGCGACATCACCGTGTACGTCCGCAGGAGAAACGCGAGGCGCTGATCCTGCAGCACGCGCAGCACGATCTCGCGCCGCGAGTCGTCGCGGTACACGGTGACGTGCCGGCGCGGCCGCACGGACGTCGAGACGATCACGAACACCGCGATCGTCAGAGCGTAGCCGGCGAGCGCGGCGAGCAGGTTCACGGCCTCGTTGCGCACCGCCACCGCCGTCCAGCCGAGGACGAACAACGCGGCCATCGCGCCCACCAGATACGCGAGGACCGTCCGCACGGGATAGGTCGGGCGCTCGACGTAGAGGATCGGCGTGCGGTCCTCCGCCCACACCTCGTACTTCGCCGTGATCGTGAGCACGCGCTCGCGCAGCAGGAAGACGTCGCGGTCGAACGCGGGATCGGTGTCAGGCGCGGGCGGGTGCGGGACGGCGGCGCCGCGGCCGGCACGCAGGTGGCGGGAGCAGACGGGACATTCGAGGAGGCGCCCGGCGTATTCGGGCTTCAGCTCGTAGACTTCGCCGCACGGGCACGCGAGCGTGATGGCAGCCGACGGACTCTCAGGCATGAGGGGGGCTTGGGGAGTGGGCGCCGCCTGCACCCCCCAATTTCAAATGGGGCGGAGGTCGTCGCGCGCGTTCGCGAGACGGTCGGCGAGCGCGCGCACGTCGTCGAGGCGCGCCGGGTCGTAGGCGAACTTCGGATTCGTCGTGTAGCCCGACCACGCGTCCATGTAGTCGGCGTGGCTCAGACCGAGCGCGTACTCCGAGATCATCGTCGGGTTCGCGAAATCCGCCATCACCGCGACCTCGTTGTGGACCTCTCCGCGCCGCCCGCTCATGAAGGCTTCGAGCGCGCTCGGCTTCGGGCCGTGCGGCAGGCCGACGGGATGCACGGTCACCATCCCCGGTCCCACCATCGGTTTCTTGCCCTGGCTGAAGAAATCGCCGAAGTGGTAGCCGAGCGTCTCGCAGTAGTCGAGGTTGCGGTGGAAGAACGGCAGCCACATGCCCTCCTTCTCCACCGAGCGCACGGTGAAGATGCAGAGGTAGCAGCCGGGGAGCTTGAAGATCGTGTGGCCCGACGGCGGCACGTGCGAGCGGTCCGCGACGAGCGGCCGCACGTCCTCCACCGCGAACTTGTACGGCAGGTAGTCGCCGCGCCAGCCGATCACGTCGAACGGGTGCGTCGGATGCACGCGCCGCGTGCACACGCTTTCCGTCTTCGCGATCACCTCGAAGCGCCCCGACTCGTTGATCGTCTGGAGCGAGCGCGGGAACTTGTAGTCGCTCTCGGAGTGCGTGAGGAACCGCCCGGTCGTCGGCGACTCGGATTTTTCGGGATCGCCCGCGAACGACTCGTACATCCAGTAGTACTGCGGGCCCGGCGCCGCGTCGAAGCGGTGCATCACGCCCTTGGGGATGATCAGGAAGTCGCCCTTGCCGTACGCGATCGGACCGAACGTCGTCTCGAGCGTGCCGCCGCCCTCGTGGACGAAGAAGATCATCGACGCCGCGTGGTGCTCGAAGAAGTACTCCATCGGCGCCCGCGGCGCGGTCACGTTCATCGCGCACGTCGCGTTGGCGACGAGGCGCGCCATCCCGCGATAGACGTCCGCGCTCTCGCGCGGCGCCACGCCGAGCGCGTGGTGGATGCCGCCGAGCGGACGCAACGGCGATTGCCAGTGCGGCGCCCACGCCTCCAGCGCCCGCGTCTCTCCCGGCAGCCAGTTCGTCGGCGGGTAGAGGTGATACGTGTGGGTCACCTTGCCGCTGAAGCCGCCGCGCCCGTGCTCCTGCTCGTACACGTGCTGGAGCAGCGGTCCGGCGTGAGGGGCGCGCGGGACGATGCCGACCTCGGGGAGCCCGCTGAAGTACTGGATGTCCGCCATGGTCGCCTCCGGTGGACGCGATTCTACCGCCCGCGACGGGCGCGCGTGCGACGGAGCATCGACGGCGGCCGCCGATAGACCTTGCGAAACGCGGCGTTGAAGCGCCGGATGCTGGAGAAGCCCGACGCGAACGCGATCGCGGACATCGGCATCGCGGTCTCGTCGAGCATCGTCTTCGCGCGCTGCACGCGCCGCGTCGCCGCCACCGCGTGGCGCGGCGCGCCGGCGTGCTTGAGGAAGAGCCGCCGCAGATGTCGCGCGCCGACGCCGAGCACGTCGGCGAGATCGTCGACGCTGCGCTCGTCGAGGAATCCGCGCGCGATCAATCGCATGGCGCGGGAGACCGTCGCGGCCGATCCCTGCCACGCCGGCGTGCCTGGCGCCGTCTCGGGCCGGCAGCGCAGGCACGGCCGGAAGCCCGCTTGCTCCGCGGCGGACGCGGTCGGAAAGAAGACGACGTTGCGAGAGCGCGCGGGGCGCACCGGACACGTCGGGCGGCAGTAGATCCCCGTCGTCCGCACGCCCGTGTAGAACCACCCGTCGAAGCGCGGATCGCGCGCGATCCGTGCGCGATCACAGGTGCTCCAGTCGAGCGTGTCGAAGATCGCCGCCACGTGCCGAGCGTAGCACGCGTGTGTCGCCGCGCATTCGTCCCCGACGACCACGTCCGGAAACGGCCAGACCCTCGCGCGGTCCCCGCCTACCGTCGGAGGCGTGAAGCGACCGCGCTACTTTCACGGGTGGAACGTCGTCGCGGGCACGCTCGTGATCGCGACCTTCAGCTTCGGCCTCGAATTCTACGGGATCACCGTGTACCTCGGGGCGTTGCAGCAGCGTCACGCGTGGTCGGCCGCCACTGTCTCGGTCCCCGTGACCGTGTACTACCTCGCCGGCGCGCTGCTCACCGCGTGGATCGCGACGCTCTACGAACGACTCGGTCCGCGCGTCGTCGTCGCGACCGGGAGCGTGGCGCTCGCGCTCGGCGTGAGCGCGCTCGGGCACGCGACACGCCCGTGGCACCTCTATCCGCCGTTCCTCGTCATGGCGCTGGGCTGGGGCGCGATGAGCGGCGCCGCGCTGAACATTCTCGTCGCGCCGTGGTTCGAGCGGCGGCGCGGCCTCGCGGTGAGCCTCGCGTTCAACGGCGCCACGCTCGGCGGCGTGCTCGTCGCGCCGGCGCTGATCCCGCTGATCGCGCGCGTCGGCTTCGCGCGCGCCGCGCTCATGGCCGGCGTCGTGACCCTCGCGGCGCTGCTGCCGATCGCCGCGCTCGTCATGCGTGCCGGCCCGCACGAGCTCGGCGTCGGACCCGACGGCGGGGCGCCGCGGCCGCGCGCGGCGACATCTCACGCCAGCGCCGGACGAGCGGAGGCCCTGCGCACGTGGCGCTTCTGGAGCGTCTCGGCGCCCTTCGCGCTCGCGCTCGCCGCCCAGGTCGGGCTCCTCACGCACGTGGTGGGAATGCTGACGCCCGTGCTCGGCGTGGCCGCCGCAGGGCGCGCGGTCAGCGTGACGACGGCCGCGGCGATCCTCGGCCGTCTCGCGACGGGCCTGGTGGTCGATCGCGTGAACCCGCGCGCGGTGACGAGCGTGACCCTCGCGATCCAGCTGTCCGGCGTCCTGCTGCTCGCGGCGTCGATCGACCGGCAAGATGCCGCGGCCACCGTGCTCTACGCGGCGTGCACGCTCTTCGGGCTCGGCGTCGGGAATCTCACGACGTTGCCCGGCATCATCCTCGGCGCCGAGTGGCCGCGCGAACGATTCGCCGGGCTCGTCGGCATGGCCGTGGCGATCAATCAGTGCACGTTCGCGTTCGGGCCGTCGCTCGTCGGCGGGCTGCGCGACGCGACGGGGAGCTACGCCCTCCCGCTCCTCGCCTGCGGCGCGCTCGAAGCCATCGCCGCCGTCACGATCCTCGCGCGGCGGTGACTATAATTCTGGAAACCTTCGCTGGAGGAGCAGGCGGCATGACGTGGCGTGGGGCACTCGGGCTCGGACTGGTCATTCTCGTCGCGGCGGGCTGCGCGACGACGCCGACGGCGCTGGGAGGCCTGGCGCTGCGCGAAGGCCGCCCGATGGACGCGATCGCGGAGTTCGAGAAGGCGCTGGCCGAAGATCCCGCGCGGGTCGACGCGCGGATCGGTCTGGGCATCGCGAAATTCCGGCTGGGCCTGTACGACGACGCGGTCACCGCGCTGACGGACGCGGTCGGCCGTGACCCCAAGCAGCCGGCGGCTCGCCTCTACCTGGCGCTCGCCTACATCCGGAAGCACGAAGACGTGAAGGTGGAGGAGCAGCTCACGGCCCTGCACGGGCTGCCGATCGAACCCCGGCTGAGCGCGCTGGTCGAGCAGTCGATCGTGTTGCTGCGCGCGGCGCCGCTGTCCGATCAGGGCCGCACGTTCGTGATCGCGAGCCTCGACTACGGCGCCGAGTGGTCGCGCGATCTCGCCGAGACGCGGCTCGCGCTCCGTCACGCGCAGCTCGCGTGGGATCCGTTCTGGTACGGCTACGGACCGACGTACGTCATCCGGTGCCGCAACTGTTGAGCGACGACAGCCTCGTCGAGATCCGCCGCTGCGACCAGGGCGAGGCGATGGTCGTGAAGAGCCTCTTCGAGAGCGAGGGGATCCCGACCCTGCTCCGCTCGAGAATCGCGCACTCCGTCCACCCGTTCACGGTCGGCGCGCAGGGTGAGGTGGCGATCCTGGTCCCGAAGGCGCACGTCGCGCGCGCCACGCTCCTGCTGACGCGCGTCGTCCGCCGCCCGCGCGTCTCCTAACGCATCGACGCGATCACCGCTTCGAGCGCGCGCGACGTGAGATCGAGCGCGCCGGCGTGCAGCGTCGTGCCCCGATCGCCCGGCGTGTGATACGTGTCGAACGGCACCGGCCGGCGCACCGCGTGCATGAGCGCGCTCTTCACGGGGCTCAGCACGAACGCGCGGAGCGCGTCGGCCTCCTTCGCGGGAACGACCGTGAGGCCGTACGCGGGCACGCCGGCCGCGGCGAACGCCCGGTGGTCGCTCCCGAAGACGGGAATGCGCCCGACCTGGTGCCACGTCTCGTCGCGCCGGAGCCCGAGGTCGCCGAGCGCGCCCGCGACGCCGCGGAGAAACGGCGTCTCGTCGCCCGCGTCCCACACCGCGAGCGTGTCTCCGATCCCGCACAGCTCGAGGCTCAGCACGCCGGCGATCCCGGACAGCGGGACGTCCCGCACGTACGCGCGCGCGCCGAGATAGCCGCGCTCCTCGCACGCCGGGAAGAGAAACCGCACGCGCAGCGACGGGCGCGCGAGCGCGGCCGCGCGCGCGATCAGGTGGAGGAGGATGGCGACCGCGGCGGCGTTGTCGTTCGCGCCGGGGCTGCCGGGCACGGCGTCGTGATGCGCGATGAGCACGAGCACGCGGTCGCCACCGCCGACGTCCACCGCGAAGTTCTGGCCGCGGCCCTCGAACGTGGCGAAGACGTGGGACGAGAACGGAATCCCGCGGGCGGCGAGGAAGCGCGCCACGGCGGCCTCGCGCGCGTCGTTGTCGCGGCCTTCGAGCAGCCGCGAGAGCGCGAGCGGGTTGTCGGGGCCGTGGATGACCTCGTCCACCGGCGCGACCGGCGTGGGCGGCGCCGCCGCGCGCCGCGCGTTCAGCGCGCGGGCGATGCCGCTGTTGATCCGCCCGCGCACGTAGAAGCCGACCTCGCGCAGGCCCATCGCTACGCGATCCCGAACAGCCGGCGCGCGTTCTCGGCCATGCGCGGCCCCAGCTCGTCGAGCGATTCCTTGCGCAGGTCGGCGACGCGCGCCGCGGTGATCGTGAGGTACGACGGCTCGTTGCGCTTGCCGCGGTACGGTTGCGGCGGCAGGTAGGGACAGTCGGTCTCGACCACGAGGCGGTCGGCCGGCACGAAGCGCGCGACGGCGGGCAAGTCACGCGGCTTCGGATACGTGACGGGCCCGGCGAGCGAGATCAGCAGGCCGAGATCGAGGCAGCGCCGGGCGACCTCCACGTCGCCGGAGAAGCAATGCATGATCCCGCCGACGTCGCGCACCCGCTCCTCCGCGAGCACCGCGAGCGTCTCCGCGTGCGCGTCACGGCAGTGGACGAGCGCGGGCTTGCGCACCGCGCGCGCGAGTGCGAGCTGACGCCGCAGCGCGGCGTCCTGGACCTCGCGCGGCGAGAGATTGCGAAAGAAGTCGAGGCCCATCTCGCCGATCCCGACCACGCGCGGGGAACCCGCGAGGCGCTCGAGCTCGGCGAACAACGCCTCGTCGCCGCTGTCCGCGTCGTGCGGGTGAAGGCCGACGGACGCCCACACGTCGGGATCGCGCTCGGCGATCGCGACGGCCGCACGCGACGTCTCCGCGTCGGTCCCGATCGTCACGATCCGGCGCACGCCGGCCTCGCGCGCGCGGCGCAAAACCTCGTCGAGATCCGGCGCGAAGTCGGGAAAGTGCAGGTGCGCGTGGGTGTCGAATAATTCTGTCATTGAGCTCGCGGGCTCCCGGGCTGTCATTGAGCTCGCGGGCTCCCGGGCTCACGCCCGCCCGCTCGGGCGCCGTTCTCGAGGATCTCATTCAACACGCGGCCTTCGACGGGCGGGGTGGCGATGCCAAGGAGGCGCGCGGCCGTCGGCGCGACGTCGATCAGCCGCACGCGCTCGAGCGCGACGCCCTGGCGAACGCCCGCGCCGGCCACGATGAGCCCGGTGGCCATCGTCGCGCGGGACGGCAGGAAGCCGTGCGTGCCGACGAGGCCGCCCACCGCCGGCTCGAAGGCGCGATCGCAGGAATTCCCGAGCGCCCAGCCCGGCGCGGCCTCGAGCGCGAACGCGGCGCGGGGCATCGCGCCGAGCGCGTCGAGCTCCGCGCGGGTCACCACCGTGTAGCGGCCGCCGGCGTCGCGTCGCAGGACCTCTTCGGCGCGCGCGACCGTCTCGCGGTCGTCGGGCGGCGCGACGAAGACGGCGCCGCTGCCGCCCGCGGCTTCGAACGTCGCGCGCCACGCGCCGGGGCGCGGGCACAATCGGAGGCCGGCCTGCGCGAGGCTGCGATTCGGATAGACGTAATCGCGCACGTCCTGGAAGCCGTGATCGCCGGTCACGATCACAGTGGTTCGCGCCGCGATGCCCGCGGCGTCGATCGCCCGGCGCAGCGCCGCGATGTGCGCGTCCACGCGCGCCACCGCCGGCTTCACCTCGGCGCCGGTGCGGCCGCCCTGATGCTGATAGAAGTCCGCCTGCACCAGGTGCAGCAGCAGCACGTTCGGTCGGAACTCGCGGATGATGCCGGCCGCCGTCGCCGCGAGGAACGTGTCCCAGAGCGCCACCCTCTTGAACATCGCGGCGTCCGGCGTCACGCCGAGCCGCTCGAAGAGCCCCGGCGTCGACGCGGCGATCAGCTCCGGCAGCGGATCCTTCCGCGCCCAGTACGCGCGCTCGGCGACGAGCCAGTCGATCGGCGCGCCGACCGTCACCGGCCACGAGACCGCGGCCGTGGTGAGCCCGGCGCCACGCGCCCACGCCCACAACGGCGGACTGCGCAGGTCGGCGGCCTCCTCGTACCATCGCCCGTGGCCGTCGAACGCTGGCAGGGTGTTGAAGAGCACACCGTGGCGCGCGGGTCTGACGCCGGTGACGATCGTCGAGTGGTTCGGGTACGTCACGGTCGGGAACACGCCCTCCGCCGCGCGCGCGTGGCTCCCTTCCGCAACGAGCGCGCGCAGTGCCGGCGCGTCGAACGCGGGATCGAGATAGAACTCCGGCCGCAACCCGTCGATCGAGATCAGCACGAGGTGGCGGGTCTGCGGCGCGCGCGGCGCCACCGGCGCGCACGCGGCGACGGCGGCGAGCGCGAGCAGGAGCGGGGCGAGCCGCCTCACCTTCACCCGACCACCCGGAACGAGAGCCGGCCGATGAGCTGACCCGACGTCGTCATCACGTCCACCGTCCACCGTCCGAGCGGATTCGCCGGAAACGAGGTCTTGCGCGAGAACGTGCGATAGCCCTCGCGACGTCCGCCGGCGGCCGTCAACCTGACGATGTCCTGCACGCGCCCGTCCTGCTTCCAGACGTGCGCGACCGGTTGCCGCAGCCCCGCGGGCGCGTAGATCGCCGTGAACGCGGTGAGGCCGCGCTGTCTCAGCTCGTCCACGCGAATCGCGTCGGTCACGGGCTCCAGCGAATCGATCGTGCCGACGTTCCAGCGGATGTCGGCTCGCGAGACGAAGAGCGGCGCCGGCGGGATCGCGATGCAGCCGATGCCGACGACGAGCGCGGCGGCGAGCCCGGCCGCCGCCGTCGCGACGAATGCCACGCTCCAGGTCCAGTCGAGCGCGCGCCGTATCGCGGGGGTGAGCGCGACGGTCGCCGTCCACGCGCTGAGCAGCAGCGCGACGTACAGGCGCACGCCGAGGAGCGGCAGCGCGACGTTGAGCGCCGCGAAGATCGAGACCACGAAGAAGACGCCGCCGAGCCAGGGGCGCGGGTGCACGATCGCGTTGTACCAGGGATCGAAGGTCGCCAGCAGCACCAGCGCGGCGAGCAGCGCCACGAACACCACGTTCACCGAGGTGAGCGTGGAGGCCGCGTAGTACGCGGGCAGCACGAAGAGCAGGAGCCCGTGGTAGAGCGTCTGGACCGTGTAATCGACGGCCGTGGCGACGAACTGGTGCGAGCGCCGCCGCGAGCGCTGGAGCGCGTGCCGCACCTGCGTGAGCAGCGCGAACAAGAGCCACAGGATCAGCAGGTAGCCGATGATCCACGCCACGTGCGGCAACCCGCGGCGAAAGACGAACAGCGTGACGATGCCGCCGGTCAGCGAGGCGAAGGAGATGCCCCAGCGGCGGAGCCACCGGAGCGCCGGGCTCACCCTGGCGGCCCGAGGCGCTCGGCGATGCGGCGCGCGATCTCGTCGCGGCGCAACGCCTCGAGACACTCCGTGACGTCGCGGCCGGCGCCGCGCAGGTAGCCGCCGACCACGTCGAGCGCGCCGCCGCGCACGGATTCGTCCAGCGCGCAGATCTCGCGCAGCACGCGCGCGATGGAGTCGTCGCGCTCGGCCGCGGCGACGATGGTGGCGACGTAGGCTTCCTGCTGCGGCGAGAGCGTGCTCATGCGGCGGGTGCCCTCACTTCACCTTCGCGCCGGAGCCGAGATCCCGGTCGAGCGTGAGGACCGCGAGCTTCCCGTCGATCTCGCCGGAGAGCACCATCCCGTTCGACTCGATGCCCATCAGCTTCACCGGGTTGAGATTCGCCACGACGACGACCTTCTTGCCGACGAGGTCGTGAGGCGAGTAATGCTCGGCGATGCCGCTGACGATCGTCCGCTGCTCGCTGCCCAGCGCGACCGTGAGCTTGAGCAGCTTCTTCGACTTCGGCACCGGCTCGCACGCGAGGACTTCGGCGACGCGCAGCTCGACCTTCCCGAACTCGTCGATCGAGATCTTCGGCGACTCCGCGCCCGCGGGCTTCGCCGCCGCCGCCGGCGCCGGCGCGGCGTGCTTCCTGTCGTCGATCCGCGGGAAGAGACCGGACACTTTCGTCACCGGCGTGCCGGCGGCGATGCCGCCCCACTTCGCGTCGGCCAGCCGGGGCTCGCCCTGCTGCCCGAGGCCCGCGCGGATCTTCGCGGCGGCGTCCGGCAGGAAGGGCGCCAGGACGGCGCCGAGCACCCGCAGCGACTCGGCGAGCGTCCAGAGGACGTGCTCGAGGCGGGGCCGCGCGTCCGCCTGCTTGGCGAGCGCCCACGGCTGCGTCACGTCGACGTAGCGATTCACCGCCCCGATGAATTCCCAGTACGCGGCCAGCGCGCGGTGGAACGCGAACTCATCCATCGCGCGCGCGGCTTCGGCCACGGCCTTCTCGAAGGCCTCTCTGAGATTCGGGGCGTCGCCCAGCGCTCGCAGCGTCGCCGCGGCCTCGCTCGCCGGCGGGACCGTGCCGCCGCCGAGGTTCACGATCAGCGTCGTCGCGCGCGACACGAGGTTGCCGAGGTCGTTCGCGAGATCGGCGTTCAGCCGCGCGACCAGCGCCTCTTCCGAAAAGTCCGCGTCGAGCCCGAACACCATCTCGCGCAGGACGAAGTAGCGGAACGCGTCGTTGCCGTACTTCTCCTTGAGCGCCAGCGCCTCGACGAGGTTGCCGACCGACTTCGAGATCTTGTGCCCGCCGAGCGTCCAGTAGCCGTGGACGTTCAGGTGCTGATACATCGGGATGCCGGCGGCCTTCAGCATGCACGGCCAGTAGATCGCGTGCGGCTTCACGATGTCCTTCGCGGTCACGTGCTGCGCGTGCGGCCAGAACTTCTCGAAGCGCGGATCGCCCGGACCGCCGAGCGCGGAGACGTAGTTGATCAGCGCGTCGAACCAGACGTACGTGACGTACTTGCCGTCGAACGGCAGCGGGATGCCCCAGTCGAGCCGGCGGCGCGGCCGGCTGATCGAGAGATCCTGCAGCGGATCGCGCAGGAACCCGAGCACCTCGTTGCGATAGCGCTCCGGCCGGACGAAGTCGGGGTTCCGCTCGATGGACTCGATCAGCCACGACTGGTACTTCGACATCTTGAAGAAGTAGTTCTCTTCCTCGATCCACTCGAGCGGGCGGAGGTGGTCGGGGCACTTGCCGTCGACGATCTCCTTCTCCGTGTAGAACCGCTCGCAGCCGAAGCAGTAGTGGCCGCCGTACTTGCCGAGGTAGATCTCGCCCTTGTCGTAGAGCGTCTGGAGGATCGCGCTCACGACCTTCTTGTGACGATCTTCCGTCGTGCGGATGTAGTCGTCGTACCGGATCCCGAGCTGCGCCCACGTCTCGCGGAACGCGGCGGAGTTCTGATTGGCCATCGCCTGCGGCGTGATCCCCGCGATGTTGGCCGCCTGCGCGATCTTGTCGCCGTGCTCGTCCGTTCCCGTCAAGAGCCACACGTCGTCGCCGGCGATCCGGCGGTAGCGCGCCATCGTGTCGGCGACGATCGTCGTGTACGCGTGGCCCAGGTGGGGCTTGTCGTTCACGTAGTAGATCGGCGTCGTCAGATAGAACGTGCCCATCAGCTCTCCAGCCGGACGTGCGGGCGGCCTTCCCACGTGAGCTGATCGAGCGGGACCTCGGCCTCCGTCCCGTCGGGGAACCCGACGACCACCGACTGCTTGAGCACGCGCAGCGAGCGCACCTTGCCGGTCATGCAGCCGCCACCGCCGCACGACGCCTGGCACGGCATGTTCACGCGCGGGAGATAGCTCCGCAGCTCCTGGTACGTGGAGAACTCGTAGAGCAGGCAGCACTTCAGCCGGCCGCAGTTGCCGAGCAGCCGGTTGTCCGTGAGGGGCATGTCCTGCGCCTTCGCCATCTTCACGGAGATCGGCTCGAACTTGCGGAGATGCGCGCTGCAGCAGAGCTGCCGGCCGCACGGCCCGATGCCGTCGAGCAGGCGCGTGGTGTCCCGCGCGCCGACCTGCCGCATCTCCACGCGTGAGCGAAACTCGCGCGCGAGATCGCGGACGAGCTCGCGGAAGTCGACGCGCTCGTCGGCGCCGAAGTAGACCGTCACGCGGCGCGCGGTGGGATGGATCTCGACGTCCACGACCTTCATCGCGAGGTTGCGCTGCCGCGCGAGCCCCTGCGCGGTGACGACGCCGCGCTTCTCCTTCTCGCGCCGGTCGTCGTAGTCGCGCGCCTCGTGCTCGGTCGCGAGCCGCAGCACGCGCCGGTAGAGGTCGTCGCGCCTGTGCTCGGGCACCGGGCGGCGCGGGCGGCGCACCTCGCCGAGCAGCGGCTCGTTCGCGGTCTCGACGAGCACGAGCTCGCCCACGTGCGCGAAGAGGTCGGCGATCTTGTAGTCGTCGGCGGGCGCCGTCTCACGCAGCCGCACGCCGATCAGGTATTCGTCCATGGCCTCTCTATCCTCAGGCCGCGCGCAGGGCCACGCGGCTCAGCAAGACTTCCATGGTAAGGCCGGGCGTGACGTTGCGCAGAAGGCCGTCCCGCGCGTCCCGGCACAGCGCAATGATGGCCAGCAATTCGTCCGCCGTCCACCCGGCCGCTTCCTTCGCGATCGCCTCGGCCCGGTCCGGCGTCGTCAGGAGCGCGGCCGGCGCGCCGGAGGCCGCGAACAGCAGGTCGCGCGCGAGCCGCCAGAAGCCGTCGACGAGGACTTCGGCTTTCGCGCGCTCGACGCGCTGGGTCTTTCGCAGCATCGCTTCGGCGCCGCCGGCGCGCACCTCCTCGATCAGCGCGAGCGCCGCGCCCACGGACTCGGCCGCCGCCGTGTCCTCGCGCAGGTGGAACCGGACCGGCTGGCAGCGCGAGAGGATCGTCGCCGGCAGCGCGCGCGACGTGGGCAGGATCAAGATCATCACCGTCCGCGCCGGCGGCTCCTCGAGCGTCTTCAGGAACGCCTGCGGACCCTCGACCGTCATCCGCTCGGCGTCGTCGATGACGAACACCTTGCGCGCGGCCATCGCCGGGCGCAACGACGCCTGCCGCTCGAGCTCGTGGATCTCGTCGAGGCGGATCAGCGGCGTGCCCTTCGGATTCTTCTCGGGCGGTGTGGGCTCGATCACGTGCAGGTCGGGATGCTGCCGCGCGGCGGCGAGGCGGCAATCGCGGCAGGCGCCGCATCCGCCGTTCGCGCACAGCAACGCGCCGGCGAACACGAGGGCGGCCGAGGTGCGGCCGCTCCCCGGCGGGCCGATGAAGGCGTACGCGTGCGCGACGCGCCCGCTCTCGAGCGCGCGCCTCAGGAGCTGCGCCGCGCGCGGCTGATCGCTCAACGCGGACAGCCGCTCAGCCACAGGGTTCAAAGGAATTCCTCGATGATCGCGCGCGCCTGCGCGCCGACCTCGGCCGGGCTCCGCGAGGCATCGACGATGCGCACGCGCTTCGGCTCCGCGCGCTGGATCGCGAGATAGCCGCGGCGCACGCGCCGGTGAAACGCCAGCGCCTGCCGCTCGAAGTGATCGAGCCGCCGCCGGCCGATCCGCCGAAAGCCTTCGGCCGGGTCGAGATCGAAGAGCAGCGTGAGATCCGGGAGCACGCCGCCGGTCGCCTGCACGTTGAGCTCGTGGATCGTCGACGGATCGACGCCGCCGGCGTAGCCCTGGTACGCGACGGTGGCGTCGGCGTACCGGTCGCAGAGCACCACGCGACCGCTCGCGAGCCACGGGCGAATCTTCTCGGCGACGTGCTGGTGCCGTGCGGCGAGGAAGAGGAACACCTGGGCCAGCGGCCTGGGGCCGCGCTCGAACAGCGCGCGCACGCCGGCGCCGAGCGCGGTGCCGTCGGGCTCGCGGGTGACTTCGACCCTGTACCCGCGCGTCTTGAGCCACCGCGCGAGCCGCGCCATCTGAGTCGTCTTCCCCGAGCCTTCGACGCCCTCGAAGGTGATCAGCACGCCGCGCGTCGGCCGCATCTCAGATGCGATGGTGCGGGAACACGATCTCCCGGACCCTGGTCAGCTGATGCCCGACGTAGGTGCGCACGGCCGCCTGGATCTCGTCGGGAACCGCGGCGGCGTCGTCGTAGAGCGTCGTCGCGGTGAAGTCGGCGTCGCGCGCGATCTCCGCGTAGGTCTCGGGGAGCGCGTTCGGCAGCTCGACGTCGTTGATCGCGGCCCAGGCGCCCGTCCAACCGCGCGCGACGTTCTGGAGATCGTAGCCGCCGCCGCCCAGCGCGAGGAGCTGCGGCGAGAGGTCGACGATCCTCCGGACCGCGCGCACGAAGCCCTGGATGTCGAGCTGCAGGTGCGTGAGCGGATCCGTGCGATGCGCGTCCACGCCGAGCTGCGCGACGACGACGTCCGGCTTGAACGCGTCGAGCAGCGGCGGCACGACTTCTTCGAACGCGGGCAGGTACACCGCGGAGTCGGTGTACGCCTCGAGCGGCAGATTGACGGAATAGCCGACGCCCGCGCCCTCGCCGGCCTCGTTCACGAAGCCCGTGCCCGGGAACAGGCGCTCGCCGCGCTCGTGCGTCGAGATCGTCAGCACGTTCGGGTCGCGGTAGAACGCCTGCTGCACGCCGTCGCCGTGATGCGCGTCGATGTCGACGTACGCGACGCGCAAGCCGCGCTCGCGGAGCCTGATGATCGCTAGCACGGCGTCGTTGACGTAGCAGAAGCCCGACGCGCGCTGATCGGCGGCGTGATGGAGCCCGCCCGCGAAGTGGAACACGCGATCCACTTCACCCCGGGCGATCAGGTCCGCCGCGAGCAGCGATCCGCCGCCCACGAGCCGCGCGCAGTCCCACACGCCGCGGAAGACGGGATTGTCGCCGGGCCCGAGGCCGAACATCGACGCCGCCGGCGGAACCCTGCCGGCGTTGCAGGCCTTCAGCATCGCGATGTAGTCGGGATGGTGATAGCGCGCGATCGCGGACTCGGGCGCGGGCTCGGGCCGATGGACCACCGCGCCTTTCAGCGTCGTGAGCCCGTACGCTTCCATCAGCGCCCACGTGAGCCCGAGACGCTCCATGCGCAGCGGGTGCTGCGGGCCGTAGTCGAACTCCCGCCAGGCGTCGGAATGGATCAGCGCTGTCTTCATTTGGACTCGCGGGCACCCGGGCGCTCAAGCGCCCGCCCGCTCGGGTGCCTTGTCCAGGCGCCCGATTTGCCTCCGGTCTTCTCGACCAGCTCGATCCGCTCGATCGTCACGCCCTTCTCCACCGCCTTGATCATGTCGTACACGGTCAGCGCCGCCACGCTCACCGCGGTCAGCGCCTCCATCTCCACGCCGGTCTTGTCGACCGTGCGCACGCGCGCTTCCACCGTGAGCTCGCCGCGCGGCTCGTCCTCCGCGAACGTGACGTCGACGCCGGTGATCCGCAACGGATGGCAGAGCGGAATCAGGTCCGGGGTCCGCTTCGCCGCGAGGATGCCGGCCGTGCGCGCCACGCCGAGCACGTCGCCCTTCGGCGCGTTGCCCTCACGAATCACACGCAGCGTCGCGGGCGTCATCCGGAGCACGCCCCGCGCGACCGCTTCGCGCACGGTCTCCGCCTTGGCGGAGACGTCCACCATGCGGGCATTGCCGTCGGGGCTGAGGTGGGAGAGGCCGCGGTAGCCGGGACGCGACCGCGGCCTTCGACTCAACGGTGCCTGGCTAGGCGTTGACCGCGGAGTGCCGGATGATGGTCTCCATCCGGTCCTTCGCCATCAGCTTCAACTTCTTGAGCTCGCTGATCCGCCACTGTTGACTGGCCGAGAGCGGGGACGTTCCCTTCAGCTCCTCCAGCGCGTGATCGTGCTCCTGGTGCTCCTGCCGGAGGCGACGGAATTCCTCGTTCTCGGCCATGAGTCGCTCGATCAGCGTCTCCCGATCCATGCTGGCCTCCTTCCGCGTTGAACAGGCCCTCAAAACAAACGAGCCAGCGGACCGTCGAGGTCGCTGGCTCCGTACCGCCTTGCTTCGATACTCCCCCCGGTCCCTGCTACATCTGGTTGCGGGTAAGGTCGTTATAGACCCGTGCCTTGGTGGGTGTCAAGGAACCCGAGAGGTAGCTGGAACTGCCCGCCCCGTATGGCGGATCAGGTGGACCGCGCTCGCCTTGAAGGCGGCGGTGACCGTCACCCCGGGACGCAGCCCGAGCTCCTGCACCGAGCGAGCCGTCACGGCGACGACGAGCGGAAAGCCGCAGTCGACGACGACGCGCACGGACGGGGTGGACGCGACGACCGCGCTCACCGTGCCGTCGAGGCGATTGCGCACGCTGGTCGCGGGCCATGACTCACCGGCGCCGGCCAGCGTGACGTCCTCGGGGCGGATCGCCACGCGCACGCGCTCGCCCGGCTCCGCGTCCCCGACGACCTCCACGCGCCGGGCGCCGGCCGCGATCGTCGCGACGCCGCCCTGGACGCTCTCGACGGTCCCCTCCACGATCGTCTCGACGCCGACGAACCGCGCGACCTCCTCCGACGCGGGCGCCCAGAAGATGCGCGCGGTCTCGTCGAGCTGGCGGATCCGTCCGTCGAGCAGCACGGCGACGCGGTCGGCGAGCGCCTGCGCCTCGGCGCGATCGTGCGTGACGAGCACGGTCGTCACGCGGTCGGCGCGAAGGATCGCGGCGACGTCGGGAATGAGCGCGGCGCGCGCGGGCGCATCCAGCGCGGCGAACGGCTCATCGAGCAGCAAGACCTCGGGCTCGAGCACGAGCGCGCGCGCCAGCGCCACGCGCTGGGCCTCGCCGCCGGAGAGAGTGCGCGCGGACCGATCCCGCAGGTGCTCGATACGGAGTCGCGCGAGCCAGCGCGCCACGCGCACGGAGATTTCATCCGACGCGACGCCACGGAAGCGCAGGCCGAGGGCGACGTTGTCGGCGACGGTCCCGCGCGCGAGCGCGGGCTGCTGGAACACCGTCGCCATCTTGCGACGCTCGGCGAGCGCATCCGCCGCGCCGACGACGCGGCCGTCGACACGCACCTCGCCGGAGGCGGGCGTCTCCAGCAGCGCGAGCACGCGCAGCAGCGTCGACTTCCCGCTGCCGTTGGGGCCGATGACCGTGAGGACTTCGCCGCGCCGGACGTCCAGCGCGTCGACCGCGAGCACGTCGGCGTCGCGATAGCGGACGCGAACGCCCGCGGCGTGAAGAACGGCTGTCACGACGGGGACGCGCGGCGCCGGTCTTTCGGAAACGCTCGCGTGAACTGACGGTCGATCGTCGCGTCGAGCCCGGCCCGGAACTTGCGGTATTGCGCGAGGAAGCGCTTGCCGCGCGCGGTGAGACGCATGCCGCTCCGCGGCCCGCGCCCGGGCGCGCGCTCGACGAACTTGAACCCTGCCGCGCGCTCGAGGTCTTGCAGATAGCCCCAGGCGTTGCGGTAGGACATCTCGAACTCTTCAGCCGCCTTGCTGAGCGACCCGCGCGCCTCGATCAGCTCGAGGAGACGCGCGCGGCCGTCGCCGAACTTCACGTCGTCGCCGAACGTGATCCAGACGCGCAGCTTCGGCCGCATGACCGCCGCTACGAGGCCCCGTTGCCCGCGAGCGCGAGCGCGATCTTCTCCGGCGTGAGCGGCGTCTCGGTGAGCCGCTTGCCCGTCGCGTCCTGCACCGCGTTCGCGATCGCCGCGGGCGCCGGGATGATCGGCGGCTCGCCGACACCGCGCGCGCCGAACGGCCCCGCCGGCGCCGGCACCTCGACGATCACGGTCTCGAGGTTCGGCAGATCGGCCGCGGTGAGCTTCCTGTAATCGAGCAGGCTCGGGTTCGTGAGCCGGCCCTTGTCGTCGTAGAAGAGTCCCTCGGTGAGGGCGATGCCGAGGCTCTGCACCGCGCCGCCCTGCATCTGGCCCTCGACCGCGAGCGGGTTGATCGCCCTGCCGACGTCCTGGACGATCACGAAGTCCTTCAGCGTGACCTCGCCCGTGTCGGGATCGAGCTCGATGCGCGCGATCTGCGCGGCGAACGCCGGCGCCTGCTGGCTGAACGCCGGATGCGACGCGCCGAGCACGGGCTCGACCTTCGACATGTAGAGGTTGCCTTTCTTGCCGATCGACTGGAGCGTGACGCCCTTGTTCGGCACGCCGCGCACCACGACCTTGCCGTCGACCAGCTCGAGGTCGTCGACCGACGCCTCGAGCTCGGCGGCGGCGATCTCGAACGTCTGCTTGCGCGCCGCCTGCGCGGCCTGCATCACCGCGACGCCGACCGTGTAGATGGTCTTGCTGCCCGCGCTGAGGCCCGTCACCGGCGCGACGTCGGTGTCGCCCGTCGTGATCTTCACCTTGTCGATGTCCACGCCGTACGCGGTCGCCGCGATCTGCGCGAGCGCGATGTTGGTGCCCGCGATGTCGACCTGGCCCGTCAGCACGGCGAGCGTGCCGTCGGGATTGAGCTTCACGGTGGCGCCCGTCGGCTGCAGGCCGCCGAGCCAGCCACCGAGCGCGATGCCGACGCCCCGCAACACCCCCTTCGGCGCGCCCTTCTTCCACTGCTCCCGTCCCGTCCACGCGGGGTGCGCGGCCGCGCGCTCCAGCACCTGCGGCGCGCCCATGCTCGCCCACGGCTGGTTGTTCGCCATCGGGTCGCCGGGATGCGAGAGATGCCGCGCGCGGAACGACACCGGGTCGACGCCGAGCGCGCGCGCCATCGCGTCCATCTGCGAGTCGATGGCGAAGATGCTCTGCGGCGCGACCGGCGCGCGGTACGCGGCGACGCTCGGCTTGTGCGTGAGCACCTCGGAGCCCTTGATGTCGAACGCCGGCCACTTGTAGAGGCTGCCGAGGAACACCGCGCTCACCGCGAGCACGGTGCCGGAGAACGCGCCGCTCTCCAGCACGGTTTCGGCTTCGAGCGCGGTGAGCGTTCCGTCCTTCCTCGCGCCGGTCTTGAGACGGATGATGACTTGCGGCGCGGGCATGCCGGCCTCGAGCTCTTCACGCCGGGTCATCACGTAGCGCACGGGGCGCGCGGTGACGCGCGCCAGGATCGCGGTGATCGGCTCGCACAGCGCGCGGATCTTGCCGCCGAACCCGCCGCCGCACTCGACCGGGATGACCCTGATCCGGTTGTCCTCGATCTCGAGCACGTCCGCGACTTCGCTGCGCGTGTTGAACGACCCTTGCGTCGACGCCCACAGCGTGAGGTTGCCCGCGCGGTCCCACTCGGCGAGCACGGCGTGCGGCTCGAGATAGCCCTGATGGACCATCGGCACGCGGTACGTGTGCTCGAGCACGACGTCGGACTCCGCGAAGCCCTTCGCCACGTCGCCGCGCTTGACGGCCGCGGTCTGGCTCACGTTGATCGCCTTGGTCGTCGGCGCTTCGCCCTTCGCCATCGCGACCGCGGAGTGCGCGAGCGCTTCGCTGAGATCCGCCTCGGTGCCCGGGTCCGCGACGGGCGGCGCGCCCGGCTTCATCGACTGCAGCGGATCGATCGCCGCCGGCAGCACCTCGTACTGCACCTCGATGAGGTCGAGCGCTTCCTCGGCGATCGCGAGCTCGTCGGCCGCGACGGCCGCGATGGGCTGGCCGACGAAGACCACGCGGTCGAGCGCGAGGACGGCGTGAGCGCGCGACGCCGGCTTGCGCTTGAGCTGCGGGATGTCCTTCGCGGTGAGGACCGCGCGCACGCCGGGCAGCGCGCGCGCCTTGCTCACGTCGATCTTGACGATCTTCGCGTGCGCGTGCGGGCTGCGCAGGAGCTTCGCGTGGAGCAGGCCGCGCGGCGTGATGTCGGCCACGTACTGGATCCTGCCCGTGACCTTGTCGGGCCCGTCGGGCCGCGGAATCGAGAGTCCGACACCTTTGACGTCACGCGTGGTCTTCATCACGCTCATCGCGCGGCTCCTTTGGTCTTCAAAGACCCGGCGACCTCAGAAATGGCCGCCACCATCTTCGTGTAGCCCGTGCACCGGCAAAGGTTGCCGGCGATGCCGTAACGGATCTGCTCCTCCGTCGGCGCCGGCGTCTCGTCGAGCAACGCCGCCGCCGCCATGAGCACGCCGGGGATGCAGAACCCGCACTGCGGCACGCCGTGGCGCACGAACGCGTCCTGCAGCGGATGCAGCTCGGTCGGGGTCCCGAGGCCTTCGATGGTCCGGACGTTGCGCCCGCGCGCCTGCAGCGCGAGGACGAGACAGCTCGCCACGGGCTTGCCGTCGAGGTGCACGGTGCACGCACCGCAGTCGCCGGTGCCGCACCCTTCTTTCGGACCCGTGAGCCCGGCCTCGTCGCGCAGCGCTTCGAGCAGCGTGACGTAGGGTTGGACGAGCACCTCGGTCTTGTCGCCGTTCACGGTGAAGCTGAGGATCTGCTTCGGCACGACGGCCTCCGGCTCAGGCGCTCGCGCGGGCGAGCGCGGCGGTGAGAGTTCGACGGGTGAGCACGCGGACCAGGTGCTTGCGGAACTCGGCGGAGCCGCGCTGATCGCTGATCGGTTTCGCGGCGTCGACCGCGAGACCGGCCGCGCGCTCGATCAGCTCGGGCGTGAGCGCCTGGCCTTCGAGCGCCTGCTGGGCGGCGGTTGCCATGACCGGCGTCGGCGCGACCGAGGCGAGCGCGATGCGCGCCTTCACGCACCGGCCGTTCTGGATCGTGACCTGCGAGGCGACGCCGACGACCGCGATGTCGAGCTCGCGCCGCGGCGTGTGGCGGATGTACGAGCCTCCGCTGCCCGCGGCCGGCGCCGGCACGACGAATGCGACCAGCAGCTCGTCCGCGCCCAGCACCGTCTGGCGCACGCCCTTGAAGAAAGCGGTCAGCGGCACGCGCCGCTCGCCCTTCGGGCCCGCGATCACGGCCTCGGCGTCGAGCGCCATCAACGGCGGCGCCATGTCGGCCGACGGCGCGGCGTTGCAGAGGTTGCCGCCGACCGTCGCGAGGTTGCGCACCTGCACCGAGCCGACGAGCGCGGCGCCGTCGGCGAGTCCGGCGAAGCGCTTCCGGACGTCCGCGTTCAGCTCCAGCTCGCGCGCGGTCGCGCACGCGCCCACGCGAAGGCCGGAGCCGTTCGCGGACGCGACGCCCTTGAGCGCGGCGACACCGGACAGATCGATCACGACCGCCGGCTTCACGACGCCGTTCTTCATCTGCGGCAGGAGGTCGGTGCCCCCCGCCACGGTTCTCGCGCCGGCACCGTGCGTCGCGAGGGCCTTCACGCATTCGTCGACGCTGCCCGGCAAGACCATCTGGAATCGTCGCACTGGCCTGTCTCCGTTTCGGGTGTCTATGTCGCGGGCGACATATTACATGAGGTCGGTCACACCAGCCTGGGCAGCACGCGCTCGGTGAACAGCATGAAGCTCTGGTGGCTGAGCGGCGCGCACATCAGGTACTCGAGGCCGATCGTCTCGCGCAGCTCCTGGATCGTGTCGATCACCCGCTCCGGCGTGCCGCGGATGACCACGTCGTTCATGTAGCGCTCCACGGGATCGCCGCCGGTCAGATGGTGCGGCGCCGGCGGCCCCGTGCGCTTGCTCGGATTCGCGTAGGAGCCGACCGTCCACTGCGCACCGGCGCGCGCGACGTCGTCGGCCTCCTGCTCGGTCTCGCCGACGGCGAGCAGGCGCGCGGTGGGGATCACGCGGCCCTCGGTCGGGAACCCGTGCTCGCGCAGCGTCTGGTAGTAGAGCGCGCGCTTCTCGCCGATGCTCGCGTGGCTCGCGTGCGGATCCTGGAGGATGTCGTAACCCTTTTCCGCCGCGCGCTTGATCGAGTCCAGCGACGTCGCGGCCAGCCACACCGGCGGATGCGGCGTCTGCAGCGGCTTCGGCAATACCTCGACGCCGTCGTACTTCCAGAAGCGCCCGTCGTAGCTCAGGCGCTCGCCGCGCCACGCCGCGAGCACGATCTCGACGCACTCGCGGAAGCGGTCGGAGCTCTCCTCGGGCGGCACGCCGAACGCCTGGAACTCGTGGCGATCGAAGCCGCGCCCGGCGCCCCAGTTCACGCGGCCGCCGGACAGCACGTCGACGAGCGCCACTTCCTCCGCGAGCCGCAGCGGGTTGTAGAACGCGGCCAGCGACACGGCCATGCCGATCCGGAGACCGCGCGTGCGCGCGGCCACGTGCGTCGCCATCACGTTGATCGAGGGGCACACGCTGTACGTGCTGAAGTGATGCTCCGCCAGCCACACGCAGTCGTAGCCGGTGCGATCCATGATCTCGATGCGAGAGAACGCGCGCTCGTAGACCGTCGTGAGCGGAATCCGCCGCGACCACGAGAAGAACTGCAGGACGCCGACTTTCATCGCACGATCAGGCGGCCGGCGGCGCCGCGACCACGTCGTCGTACGCGTGGCGCTTCGTGATCTGTCCCGCGTGCTGGAAGATGTCGAGCGTCGCCTCGAACGCGGGCCGCGTGATCTCCACGTGCGGCGTCCAGCAGCCGAGCGTCTGGTAGTACGCGATCGTCGCCGTCAGCACCGCGCGGTCGATCTCGGGGAAGAACGAGGCTTCCTTCTCGGCGACCGTGGCCGCCGGTGTCGCGAGCAGCCACGCGCGCGCCTTGCGATAGGCGCGGGTGAAGCGCTTCGCCGCGTCGGACTTCAACCACTCCCGCGTGGTGGCGAGGCTCGAGAACGCGCACGGCCCGATCGCCTGCCCGACCGACGCGACGATGTGGCCCGCCTTGTCGTGCTCGAGCTGCTGCGGCGCGGGTCCCTGCTGATGGATGTAGTCGCCCTCGCCCGTGCGGAACGCCTCGTCCATCCGCGCACTCGGCACGTTCACCGCGGTGATCGCGTCGAAGTCGAGGCCGCGCTTGTGACAGGCGTACTTGAACATCACCAGCGGCTGGCCGCCGTGATCGACGAGCACGCGCTTGCCGCGGAGCTTGTCCCACGTGAACGCGGGATCGGCCGCGCGTCCGGTGAGGAAGAAGCCGTCCATCTCGTTGATCTGCGCGAAGTGCACGACCGGCGGCTTCTGGCCCTTCTCCAGCGGCCCGAAACCCTGCGACGGCGCGGACTGGCAGACGTGCACGCTGCCGCCGAGCAGCCCTTCGATCGCGGACTTCCCGGCGGGCGCGACCGAGTGTTCCGGCGCGAACCCTTCGTCCATCAGAAAGCCGCCGGCCATCGTCGCGATGAGCGGCGAATAGAACGCGGAGAAGCGCGTGAACTGGATGCTGATGAGGTCGGCCATTGCCGGGAGTATACGCGTCAGCCGGGCAGCACGTGGATCGAGCCGCGGTGGATCGAGAAGTCCCAGTGCCGGTCGCGGTCGATCTCGAGGATCTCGTACACGAGGTGCGGGACCTCGACCTCGAGGTCGAACGCGCCCTGCGAGGGCGCACCGGGCTCGTCGAGACGGATGCGCAGGGTCCACGTCGTGCCGAAGTCCATCTCCTCGACGACGGTGCCTTGCATGACGTTCATGTGATGCGACGGATCCGTCAGCCCACGGTCCTTGCGAATCAGACGCACGTACTCGGGGCGGATGAAGAACGCCAGAGGCGCCTCGGGCGGCGGGAGATAGGCGCGCGCGGGAGAGTTCACCGCTTCGAGGAGCTGCCCGCGCCAGCGGAGCTGAATGCGATCGGGGGTCGCCTTCACGACCGTGCCGCGTAGCACGTTGGGGATCGCCATGATGCGGGCAACCGCTTCGGACGCCGGTTGCCACAGGAGCTCGGAGCGCGGTGCCGACTGCACGACGCGGCCGCCGTCGTACACGACGATGCGATCGCCGAGGCGATACGCCTCCGTGAAGTCGTGCGTCACCACGACCGCCGCCATGCGCAGGTCGGCGAGCGTCGCACGCAGCTCGTCGCGCAGCGCGCGCCGGAGCGGCAGGTCGAGCGCCGAGAGCGGCTCGTCGAGCAGCAGCAGCGCGGGGTCGATCGCGAGCGCTCGACCCAGCGCGACGCGCTGGCGCTGGCCACCCGACAATTCCGCGGGCCGGCGCGCCGCGAGACCACCGAGTCCGAGCCGCTCGATCACTTCCTGGACGCGACGGGCGCGCTCCGCGCGCGGGCGATCGCGCAGGCCGAAGCCGACGTTGTCGGCGACTGAGAGATGCGGGAAGAGCGCGTAGCCCTGGAAGACGTAGCCGACGCGCCGACGTTGTGGTGGAAGGTCGACGCCGGCACTGGAATCGAAGAGCACGCGATCGTCGACGACGACGCGGCCCGCGTCCGGCCGCACGAGCCCGGCGAGGCACGCCAACGTCAGCGACTTGCCGGCGCCGGACGGACCGAAGAGCACCGCGATGCCGTCTCCCGCGGTCCACTGGACGTCGAGGTCAAAGCCCGGAAGCGCTTTGTGAAGCGCGACGTCGAGACGCGCGCTCACGCCGCGCGCGCTCCGAGCCGTCCCGCGACGAGTAGCACCACGCATGAGAGCACGGTGAGGATCGCCACGAGGCCGAGGGCCTCGCCGCTCTCGCCGGTCTGCACGGCGGTGTAGATCGAGAGCGGCACGGTGGCGGTACGGCCTGGAATGTTGCCCGCCAGCATCAGCGTGGCGCCGAACTCGCCGAGCGCGCGCGCGAAGGCGAGCACCAGCCCCGCGATGATGCCGTTACGCGCGAGCGGCAGCGTGACTTCGAGCGCCGTGCGCCACTCCGAGCGTCCGAGGGTGTGCGCCGCGCGCTCGAGGTCGCGGTCAACGGATTCGATCGCGGCGCGCGCGGTGCGCACGAGCAGCGGCAGCGCCATCACGGTCGCCGCGACGACGGCCGCGTACCACGTGAACGCGATGGACCAGCCGGTCGCCGCGTAGAGCGGGCTGCCGAGCCAGCCGCGGCGGCCGAGGAGCACGATCAGATAGAAGCCCGTCACGGTCGGGGGCAGCACGAGCGGGAGCGTGACGAGGAGATCGACGAGCGTCTTGCCGGCGAAGCGGCGGCGCGCGAGCGCGTACGCGAGCGGGATGCCGACGAGCGCGTTGAGCGCGGTCGCCAGCACCGCGACGCGGATCGACAGCGACAGCGCATTGAGGCTCTCGGGGCTCATCGGCTCACCACTATATAAGCGGCGTCGCCGCTATCGCGAGCCGGGCGGCGCGGGCGCGAAGCCGAGCCGCCGCAGCACCCCCTGCCCATCGCCGCCGGCCAGCAGGTCGATGAACGCCCCAGCGAGCGTGCGCTGGCGCGACGCCGCGACGACCGCGGCGGGATAGATGACAGGCCGGTAGGTGTCCTCGGCCGGGCGGAACACTTCCTTGACCCGGCCGGCGCGCATCGCCGCGTCGGTCGCGTAGACGAAGCCGGCCTCCACCTCGCCGCGGTTCACGTAGTCGAGCACCTGGCGCACGTTCTCCGCGTAGACGAGCTTCGCTCGCACGCGCTCCCACAATCCGAGCGCGCGCAGGCTTTCTTCGGCATACTGCCCGACCGGCACCGTCTTCGGATTGGCCAGCGCGATTCGCGTCACACGCGCCTCGGCCAGCGCGGTGGGGCGCGACAGATCGAGCGTGCTGTCGGCGGGCGCGATCGCGACGAGCACGTTGCGCGCGAATGCCCGGCGGCTCGCCGGGACAATCAGGCCCTTCGCTTCGAGCTCGTCCATCTGCCGCGCGGCCGCGGAGATGAACACGTCGACTGGCGCGCCGGCTTCGATCTGCTTCTGCAGATCGCCGGAGGCGCCGAGGTTGAAGCGCAGCGTGACGCCGGGGTGCGCCTTCGTGAAGAGCCGGCCGATCTCTTCGGTCGCTTCCTTCATGCTGATCGCGACCGAGAGCGTGAGCTCCTGGGCCGCTGCCGGAACGGCGGCGGCGATGAGGAGCAGGGCACACGCGAGCACGATCACATGCATCGTCGTCATTGAACACCTTCTCGGCAATCCGGCGCGCGGCGAATACCTCGAGTGAGCTCGTCGGCCGACGCGAACACCGCGATGCCGCGATCGCCGACGCGTCCCGCTGCGATCAACGCGGGAGCGCCGGCAGGGGGCCCGTGGTTGGTCGTGTCGATCTTGAAGGAGAGGTCGTACTCGAGGAACTCGCGGCGCATGCCGTCGCTGAGCATCACCACGTAGCGGCCACGACAGTACGTGACCCCTGTGACGCGCTGGCTTGCCGGCGCCCGTCCGAGCTCGGGCAGCGGCCGCGTCGGTGCCGGCTGCCCTTGCGCGCTCGTGACGGCGAGCGCGCTGCCGAGCGCGGCAATACCGACGACCGTCCGCGTCGTGGTGCCGTGGCGACCGCTCACGACGAGCGCTGCTGGACGGCCGTCAGCGCCCAGTTCACGAGGAACACCAGTGCCATCAGGAGGATCGACAGCGCGATCGCGACGTCGAAGTTCCCCTTGCCGGTCTCGAGGACCATCGCGGTCGTCAGCGTGCGCGTCGAGCCCTTGATGTTGCCGCCGACCATCATCGACGCGCCGATCTCCGAGATCACGCCGCCGAAGCCCGCCATGACGGCCGCCAGCATCGGCAGCCGCGCTTCGCGCAGCACCATCCACGTCATCTGCACGCGCGAGGCGCCGAGGCCGAGGAGCTGCAGGCGAAACGACGGCGGGACGGACTGCACGGCGGCGAGCGTGATGCCGGTGACGATCGGCGCCGCGATCACCGCCTGCGCGATCACGATCGCCGCGGGCGTGTAGAGGATCTCCCACGCGCCGAGCGGTCCGCTGCGCCACAGCAGGATCGTGACGAACAGGCCGACCACGACGGGCGGCAGGCCCATGCCCGTGTTCACCGCGCTCACGACGAGCTGCCGGCCGGGAAAGCGCGTCAGCGCGAGCAGCGCGCCGGCGGGAATGCCGAGCAGGAGCGCGATCCCCGTGCCCGTCGCGGAGACGAGCAGCGAGAGCCGCAGGGTCGCCCAGACCTCCGCATCACCGGAGACGAGGAGGCGCAGCGCCTCCCGCACGCCTCCGGCGAGGACGTCCACCTACTTGAAGTCCTCGTCGGTCTTGCCCGCGATGGGCACGAAGAGCGCCTGGCCGTACTTGTCGACGCCGAACGTCTTGATCACGGCCTGCGTCTCGGGCGCGAGCATGAAGTCGGCGAATGCCTTGCCGCCGGCCGCGTTCACGCGCGGGCCGTTCGCGGGATTCACCTCCATCACCGAGTAGATGTTCAGCAGCGGCCTGTCGCCCTCGACCATCGTCTTCAGCTTCACGCGCTTCGCGAACGCGAGCGCGGTCGCGCGATCGGTGAGCGTGTACGCGCTGCGATCGTCGGCGATGCCGAGCGTGGCGCCCATGCCCTGGCCGGATTCGATGTACCAGGGCGCGGCAGGCGTGATGCCGGCCAGCTTCCACAGCGCGAGCTCGAGCACGTGCGTGCCGGACTTGTCGCCGCGGGAGACGAACCGCGCGCCCTTGTCCGCGATCTTCTTCAGCGCCGCGATCGCGCTCTTCTCGCCCTTGATGCCGGCGGGATCGGCCTCGGGGCCGATGATGATGAAGTCGTTGTACATGACGAGGCGGCGGTTCCTCATCTTGCCTTCCTCGACGTACTTGCGCTCGAGGGCGGGCGCGTGCGCGAGCGTGACGTCCGCCTCCCCGCGCGCGGCGAGCGCGAGCGCCTGCCCGGTGCCGACCGAGATCGTCTTCACGCTGTAGCCCGTCGTCTTCTCGAACAACGGCACGAGGACGTCGAGCAGGCCCGAGTCCTGCGTGCTCGTCGTCGTCGAGAGGATGATCGTGCGGCTCTGCGGCGCCTGCGCGGACGCCGGCCACGCCGCGAGCACAAGAACGAACGCGCCGAGCAGCGCGCGCCTGGTGATCGGGACCATGCGTGTACCTCCAGGCCGCCGTCGGGGCGGCCGCGGGCACCGACTGTATATGCTCTAAGGAGCACAATCAAGGCCGCGAGAACGTGGCCGACGCCGAGCGAAGCGATGGCGAGGAACGCAGCGGAAGGGCCCCACCGGGGGATGGGTGGAGCGAGGACCGGAGGCGGGCGCGAACCGGACAGGACCCGTCCTCGGCCCGGCCGCCCTTCGCCCGGATGACTACACGCCCGACGACTACGCGGCTCGCGCCGCGAACTACGCCGGCGCCGGCGAGCCGTCGGACGGCGCGATGTCGCCCATGTCCGGCGTGAGCTGCAGCGTGTCCGCGATCTTCGTGTAGCTCGAGAACATCTGCGCGACGCCGAGGACTTCCATCACCCCGCGGTCGCCGACGCCGAGACGGCGCAGCTCGTCGAGGTGGAAGGCGGTGCCGAAGCCCGAGCGCGTGGTGAGCGACACCGCGAACGCCAGCGCTTCCTTCACCCGGCGCGTGAGCTGGTTGTCGGAGAACGCGCGGCGCGTGGCGCCCCACACGTCGGCCAGGTAGCCGGGGTCGCTCGCGAGCAGGCGGAACGCGACCGGCACGTCCGCGCACGCGTAGAACGTGCGGATCTCGGCGAAGACCGCGTTCGCTTCCGCCGGCGCACGCGCTTCGTCGGGATCGGCGATGCTGGCGCCGAGCGCGCGCGCGGACGTGAGCCCGTCCGCGACGACGTTCAGCGCGTTGGTGATCCCCACGACCATCGCGGCCTCGTACCACGCCGCGTCGCCCGTCATCCCCTGCAGCTTCCCGGCTGCAGTGTGCGCGGTGACTCAATACTCGCAGGCGTTCGCGCCGCTGACGACGGCGGCAACCATCTCCTTCTCGGCGCGCGTGAACTCGCCCGGCATCATCGCCCGCTTCATCGCGCGGCCGTGCGGGCCGCCGAACTGGGGATCCCACGCCATCACGCGGCTCATCGCCGGCGGCTCCGCGAACGCGTGGTTGAACCACGCCTTCGAGGTCTCGAAGAGCTTCTGCGCGGATTCCGGGTATTCGGACGCCTTCCGCAGTCTCACGGTGGGCATGGGAACCTCCTACGTCGGGCGGCGGAGAATCCTTCCGGCGCGCTCCGTCGACATCCGCCCGCGATCGACGACGACGGCGCCGTTGACGATCACGTACGGGATGCCGGTCGGATAGCGGTGCGGGTCGGGGAACGTCGACTCGTCCTTCACCGTCTTCGGATCGAAGACCGTCACGTCGGCGGCGAGGCCCTCGCGCAGCATGCCGCGGTCCTTCAGCCTGAGACGCTGCGCCGCCATGCCCGTCATCTTGTGGACCGCGGTCTCCATCGAGATCAGGCCGCGGTCGCGCGCGTACTCGCCGAGCACGCGCGGGAACGTGCCGTACGTGCGCGGGTGCGGCTTGCCGGGCTTGTCGGCGTCGCCCTCGAACAGCGGAATCGAGTCCGAGCCGATCATCAGCGACGGATGCGCGATGACCTTGGCCACGTTCTCGATGCTCTGCGAGAAGCTCACCATGCCGACCGTGCACTTCTGCTCGAGCAGCAGATTGAAGAGCGTGTCGACCGGCGCGATGCCCGACTGCCGCGCGATCTGCGCCAGATGCAAGCCCTCGAGCTCGCGGCGCGCGCACGACGCGATGAAGATCTGGTCGAAGCCGATCCCGCCCTGCGACACCGTGCCCCAGCGCTCGCCGTCGATCAGGCACTCCGCGGCGATCTTCCGGCGCGTCGCGCGGTCGGCGAGCCGCTCGAGCAGCTTCGCGACACCGCCGTCGTGCGCCCACGCGGGCATCAGGTTGTCGAGCTTGGTGCTGCCGGCGTTGTACGGGTAGACGTCGCCGAGCACGTCGATGCCGCGCGTCTTACCGTCCTCGATCATCCGCAGCGCGGCGTCGATCTTCGGCCAGTTCTCCTTGCCCGACGCCTTCACGTGCGAGACCTGCACGCCGACGCCGCCCTCGTCGCCGATGCGGATCGCCTCCGCGATCGAGTCGAGCAGCATCGAGGACTCGCCCCGGATGTGGGAGAAGTAGAGCCCGTTGCGCGCGCACATCGACTTCGCGAGCGCGATCAGCTCCCCGGTGTTCGAGTAGGCGCTGGGGGCGTAGACGAGGCCGGTCGAGAATCCGAACGCGCCGGCGTCCATCGCCTCGCCGAGCAAGCGCTCCATCGATTTCAGATCGTCCGCGCCCGCGGGGCGGTTCTCGAAGCCCATGGCGGCGATCCGCAGCGCGCCGTGCCCGACGAGATGCGCGACGTTGACCGCGGGCCGCACCGACGCGAGCGCGTCGAGGTACTGGCCGAAGGTCTCCCACCGCAGATCGAGCGTGGCGCCGATGCCGCCCGCCCACCCCTGGACGACCTCTTCCTGCCCGGGGCGGAGCGGGGCCTGCGAGAACGAGCACATGCCCACGACTTCCGTCGTCACGCCCTGGCGCACCTTCGACTCCGCCGACGGGCACGCGAAGTAGAACAGGTCGGAGTGCGAGTGCGCGTCGATGAAGCCCGGCGAGACGACGTGGCCGCCGGCGTCGATCGTGCGCGCCGCGTCGCCGCGCAGGTTCGGACCGATCGCCGCGATGCGATCGCCCTCCAGCGCGACGTCGGCGGGGCGCGCGGCGGTGCCCGTGCCGTCGATCACCGAGCCGTTCTTGATCAGGAGCGTCCACGCCATCGGCTCAGCTCTCCTGGATCTCGACGGTCTTCATCTTGTCGCCCTGCTTGATGCGATCGACGTGCTCCATGCCGCTCGTGACCTGGCCGAACACCGTGTAGTTGCGGTCGAGGTGCGGCGTGGGCCCGTAGCAGATGTAGAACTGGCTGCCCGCCGAATCGGGATGCTGGCTGCGCGCCATCGCCAGCGTCCCGCGCACGTGCTTCTTGCTGTTGAACTCCGCCGGGATCGTCCAGCCGGGACCACCGGTGCCGTCACCTTTCGGACACCCGCCCTGCACGACGAAATCCGGCACGACGCGGTGGAACTTCAGCCCGTCGTAGAACCCCTGCTTCGCGAGCTTGACGAAGTTCTCGACCGTCTCCGGCGCGTCCTGCGGATAGAACTCGAGGTCGATCGCGTTGCCGTTGTCCAGCGTGATGCGGGCGGTCTGCGCCATGGTGGGGGTCCCCTACTGCGCCTTGATGGATTTGATCCGGTCGCCGACCTTGATCTTGTCGACGACGTCCATGCCCTTCGTCACCTTGCCGAACGCGGTGTACTGGCCGTTGAGGAAGTGCGCGTCGCCGAGCATCAGGTAGACCTGGCTCGACGCGGAGTCGGGATCGTTCGTGCGCGCCATGCCGAGCACGCCGCGGTCGAACGGCTTGTTGTTGAACTCGGCCTTCAGCGTCTTGCCGGAGCCTCCCGAGCCCATCGCTGGATCGGTCATCGACTTGGTCTTCGACGCGGGATCACCGAACTGCACGACGAACTTCGGCTCGACGCGGTGCACGCGCTGGCCGTCGTAGAACCCCTGCTTCGACAGGTCGACGAAGTTCTTCACGTGATTGGGGGCGACGTCGGGCCAGAGCTCGATCGTCACCTGGCCGCCGTTCTCCATCGTCATGAGGAGCGTCGGCGCTTTGCCGCCCTGCGCGTGCGCGAGCCCGAACGGCACGAGGACGGCGAGCAGCACGGCGAACACGAGTCGGCGCATCGGAAACCCTCCGGAGGGGAGAATGACGGCAGTATACGACGCTACGAACGACCAGCCATGGCGTAACCGTCCGTCGGGACGAGACGTTTCGCGACTGGATCGACGGCGAGCAGCAACGACTCCAGCGCGATGACGCCGAGCAGTGCGTTCCCGGCAGGGACGATGAGGCACGGCGTCACAACCTCGTCGCCGCTGAGCGAGAGGCGGACGTGGGCGAGGGGCCATCGCTCCGTTCTGCCGCCTGCCACGCGAATCGGCACCACGCGCGTCGCCCGCAGCTCGAGGCGCTCCGCAACGTCAGCGGGCACCGACACGAAGGTTGCGCCCGTATCGACGAGCATCTCGACACTCTCACCGATGCCGGTCGGGCCGATCAGATCTGCGAGGACGTGGAAGTGACCCATGCGGCGAGTGTAGGAAGTCCCCGAAACACCGTCAATGTCGCGAAATCGATACAGAACCGCGTGGTACAGTGGAATGATGCAGCAGCGCGAATCGATCCGTAACATTGCCATCATCGCCCACGTCGACCACGGCAAGACGACCCTCGTCGACGCCATGCTCTGGCAGTCCGGCCTCTTCCGCGAGAACCAGGCCGTCGCGGAGCGGATCATGGACTCGATGGACCTGGAGCGTGAGAAGGGCATCACGATCATGGCGAAGAACACCGCCGTGAACTACCGTGACGTCCACATCAACATCGTCGACACGCCGGGCCACGCGGACTTCGGCTCGGAGGTCGAGCGCACGCTCACACTCGTCGACGGCGTGCTGCTGCTGGTCGACGCGGCCGAAGGCCCGCTGCCGCAGACGCGCTTCGTGCTGAAGAAGGCGCTCGAGGCCGGGCTGCCGCCGATCGTCGTCATCAACAAGATCGACCGCAGCGACGCGCGGCCCGCCGAAGTGCTGGACGAAGTCTACGACCTCTTCATCGATCTGGATGCCACCGAGGATCAGCTCGAGTTCCCGGTGCTCTACACGAACGCGCGCACGGGCACCGCGACGACCGACCTCAAGATCGACGGCACCACGCTCGAACCGCTCTTCGAGACCATCCTGAAGACGGTGCCGCCGCCGCGCTTCGACCCCGCCGTCGGGCTGCAGTTCCGGGTGACGATGCTCGACTGGGACGACTACGTCGGGCGCCTCGTCATCGGACGCATCGTCAACGGCACGATCAAGCAGGCCGAGCGCATCTCGGTCGTGCATCGCGACGGCTCGACCGAGCAGGCGAAAGTCACCGTGCTCTACGGCTACGAGGGCTTGAAGCGCATCGAGATCCAGGAGGCGCGCGCGGGCGAGATCGTGGCGGTCGCGGGCATCGAGAACATCGACATAGGCGAGACGGTCGCCGCGCTCGAGAATCCGCAGGCGCTGCCGCTGATCCGCATCGACGAGCCAACCGTGTCGATGCTCTTCTCCGCGAACGTGTCGCCGTTCGCGGGCAAGGAAGGCAAGTACGTCACCTCGCCGCAGCTGCGCGAGCGGCTGATGAAGGAGAAGAAGCTCAACCCCGGCATCCGCGTGGAGGAGACGGACTCGCCCGACACCTTCCGCGTCTCCGGCCGTGGCGAGCTGCAGCTCGCGATCCTCATCGAGATCATGCGGCGCGAGGGCTTCGAGGTCGAGGTCGGCAAGCCGGAGATCATCACGCACCAGGAAGACGGCAAGACGCTGGAGCCGATGGAGCACCTCGTCGTCGACATCCCCGAGGAGTTCATCGGCGCGCTCACGCAGAAGATCGCGCCGCGCAAGGGCTCGATGACGAAGATGGTCAACCACGGCACCGGACGGGTGCGGCTGGAGTACCGCATCCCGTCACGCGGCCTCATCGGCTATCGCACGGAGTTCCTGACCGACACGCGCGGCACCGGCCTCCTGAACCACCTCTTCGACGGGTGGGCCGAGTGGCACGGCGAGATTCCGCACCGCCAGAACGGCGCGCTCGTCGCCGACCGCGCGGGCCGCACGACGGGGTACGCGATCGACAACCTCCAGGCGCGCGGCGTGATGTTCATCTCCCCGGGCGAGCAGGTGTACGAGGGCCAGATCGTCGGCGAGAACTCGCGCGACAACGACCTCGACGTGAACATCACGAAGGAAAAGAAGCTGACCAACATGCGCGCGTCGTCCGCGGACGAGAGCATCCGGCTGACGCCTCCGCGCATCTTCAACCTCGAGCAGTGCCTCGAGTGGATCCGCGAGGACGAGCTGCTCGAGGTTACGCCGAAGTCGCTCCGCCTGCGCAAGCGCGCGATGGGCGGCCGCAGACGCTTCTAAGCTCGGGCGTGTTGACATTGGTCGACACATGTCACGCATGCTCGGCGCGGCGTCCCGGTGTTCGGCTGCTATAGTCGTCCCACACATGCGTAAGCCAACGGTGTTTTACGGGTGGTGGCTCGTCGCCGGCTTCTCCTTCATGACCATGACCTCGACCGGCATTCGTCATGCGGTCGGGCCGTTCCTCAAGCCGATCACCGCGGACCTCGGGCTCGATCGCGCGACGTTCTCCGTCGTCATCGCGGTCAGTCTCTTCCTCTTCGGCTTGTTCGGGCCGCTGGCCGGGATCATCCTCGATCGCATCGGCGCGCGCGCGACCGCCACGCTCGGCGCCGTCTCGCTGATCGTGTCGTTGCTCTTGACGGGAGTCGTGCGGAGCTTCTGGGAGTTCTTCCTCGTCTACGGCGTGCTGCTCTCGTTCGGGCTCGCGCTGTGCGGTCCCGTGCTCGCGTCCGGTGTCACGGCGCGCTGGTTCAACAAACGGCGCGGGACGGCGCTCTCGATCCTCGCGAGCGCCTCCATGGTCGGGATGAGCATCCTCGTCCCCGTCGTCACCTGGCTCATCCTGAATACCGGCTGGCGCTGGGCGTACACGATCATCGGCTTCGGCGTGTGCGCGATCTATCTGCCGATCGCGCTCTTCGTCGTCCGCGAATCGCCGGAGGCGATGGGCATCGGCGTCGACGGCGGAAAGCCCGAGCCGCAGGCGGCGGCCGCCACGGCGAAACGCGTCACCGCGAGTGACGCGATGCAGACGCTCGCGTTCTGGCAGCTCGCCGGCTCGTTCTTCACCTGCGGGTTCTCGATGAGCCTCCTGTCGGCCCATGGCATCCCGATGCTCACGGATCACGGATACACGCCCATGTTCGCGTCGTGGGTCATGGGCGTGCTCGGCGCGTCGGCCGTGGGCGGGACGCTTCTCCTCGGCGTCATCGCGGACCGCATCGGGCGGCGGCCCGTGCTCGCGGGCATCTATGCCACGCGCATCCTCATCTTCGCGGGCTTCTTCCTGATTCGCGACAACCCCGCGGCGATCATCGGCGTCGCGATCCTCGGCGGCATCACGATGTCCGGCACCGGCTCGATGACCTCCGCGCTCACCGCCGACATCTGGGGCCGCTTCTCGGTGAGCCGCGTGCTCGGTGTCATCTTCCTCGTTCACCAGACCGGATCCGCGATCGGCTCCTGGCTCGCCGGCGCGCTGTTCGAGGCCACCGGTGGCTACGGACCCGCGTTCGTGCTCGCATGCCTGTTCCTGGCCGGCGCGGCGATCGTCGCGCTCCGCGTGGACAAGGGCACGCGCCGCGTCTGGAGCGCCACGCCCGCCTCCGCCACCAGCTGACGCATCCGTCGGCGGCCGCGCGCCGTCGACGCCGCGCCTCAGGAGGTCTCCATGGCGACACGGATCAACGTCTCTTCGGGCCGGGCCCTCGAAAACACCGCGCACTACTCCCGCGGGGTGCGCGCGGGCGACACCGTGTGGCTGGCGGGCACGACCGCGATCGATCGCAAGCAGAACGTCGTCGGCGCCGGCGACGTCGTCAAGCAGGTCGACGCGATCATGGCCATCGCCGAGTGGACACTCGCGAAGGCGGGCTCCACGTTCGACGACGTCGTGCGCAACCGGATGTACGTCACGGACCCATCGCTCGCCGATGCGGCCGCGCGCGCCGTCGCGCGGCGCTTCCGCGACGCGCGGCCCGCGGCGACGCTCGTCAGCGTCGTCGGGCTCGCGCAGCCGACGCAGCTCATCGAGATCGAGCTCGACGCCGTCGACGGCGCCGGCAAGAACGGGCGGCGCATCGGCTCGGGCCGGGCGACCGAAGAGGAGTTCGCGTACTCGCGCGCGCTGCGCGTCGGCGATCGCGTGTTCGTCTCCGGCACGACGTCGATGAACGCGCGCGGCGGCGTCGAGGGCGCGGGCGACGTCTATCGCCAGACGCGCGCGGCGATGGACACGATCTTCGCCGCGCTCGAGGAAGCGGGAGGCACGCCGGCCGATCTCGTCTACACGAAGACGTTCTTCACCGACCTCTCGCAGATGGCCGGCTACACGCGCGCGTGGCTCGAAGCCGTGAAGGACGTGCGCCCGACCTCCACCACGCTCGGCATTCCGGCGCTGCTGCGCCCCGACATGCTGGTGGAGATCGAGGCGGAGGCGGTCATCGGCGCGTCGAAGACCCGGCGCGATCTCTACACGCAGCGCGAGCGAGAGAAGCCGCGCGGCTACGCCCGCGCTGTCCAGGTCGGCGACCGGATCTACATGAGCGGCTGCACCGACCTCGACGACGCGGGCGAAGTGCAGGCGCGTGACGACTGGGCGAAGCAGTACGACCACGCGATGCACACCGTGCAGTGGTCGCTCGAGCAGCTCGGCGCGTCGCTCGACGACGTCGTGCGCCGTCAGACTTTTACAGTCAGGAGCGCTCAGCGGAATCGCGCGCCCGGACAGGGCCCCGCGTACTTCGAGAAGAGCCGGCCGGCCGGAATGGGCTGCACGATCATGGGCCTCGCGCGCCCGGAGCTTCTCGTGGAGATCGAGATCGCCGCCGTGAAGGGCGCGGGAAAGGAGATCGAGTCGATCGGCCCGGATCCGACCGACCCCGTCGGCTGATCCTTACCATATCAGTATGGTAGTATGGCTGATATGGTCAAGAAGGTCACGTACACGCTCGACGACGAGACCGTCGAGCGGATCCGGCGCGTCTCCGCCCGCCTCGGTAAACCGCAAAGCTACGTCGTTCGCGAGGCCATCAGGGACTACGAGGCCCGCTCGGACAAGCTCAGTGACGAAGAGCGGGATCGGATGCTTGCCGTCCTCGATCGGATCATGAAAGAGCCGCCGACGCGGCCGCAATCAGAGGTGGACGCCGAGCTCCGCGAACTGCGGAAGAACCGTCGCTGGGGCCGGTTACATCCGGCTGATCCGGAGTGACCCTTCTCGACACTTCCGTCCTCATCGGGGCGCTCGCGGGCACCAAGCCACTCGCACCGATCCTTCAAGCGGTGATCGCCTCGGGAGAGAGGCTCGCGCTGTGTGCGCCCGTGCTCTACGAATGGCTCCGGGGCCCGAGGACCGATCGGGAGCGCGCGACCCAGGAGGAGCTCTTCCCCAGCGACGCGGCGTGGCCGTTTGGCGCGGCGGAGGCGTTCATCGCGGCCGGCCTCTATCAGCGAGTGCGCCGTGCGCGCCAGCGCGACCTGGATCTCGCGATCGCGGCGTGCGCGCTCGCGCGCGGGACTCGCCTCTGGACGCTGAACGTCGCCGATTTCGCCGACGTCCCGGATCTCTCGCTCTACGATCCTCCCGCCCGCGCATGAGCGCCGAACCCGTGGCAGCAGCGGGCTCCAGCGCTTCCCCGACCCGCCCGACGCTGCCGCCGGCGGGCCGCACGCCGATGATGAGGTGGCGCAAGATGTTCCCGTCACGCAGTTCTTCGGCATCCCGCCGGCGCGCGTCGTCGAGCTGGGGATGCAGGTGGAGTTCCAGCGATGTCCCTCGCCGACGCCCCGGTCCAGCGTTATCTCGACACGAAGGAAGTGGTGGTGCTCGCGACGCTGCAGGCGGACGGCGCGCCGCTCGCGATGCCGATGTGGTTCCTGCACGACCCGCAGGCGCTGACGATGATCAGCGTCGACGGCCTGCAGAAGGTGAAGAATCTCCGCCGCGACCCGCGCGTGTGCGTGACGGCCGAGTCGGTCGCCGCGAACAAGGAGATCAGCGGGGTGATCGTGCAGGGCCGCGCCGAATTCCTCTCGGACACTCCTGATCGCCGCGCGCTGGTGGACCGCTTCCTGAAGAAGTACGACCCGCGCTTGGAAAAACTCTGGTCCGGCCGTTCCATGCCGCCGAACCGCGTGATGTTCCGAATCGTCCCGTCGAAGGTCCGAGCCTGGGGCCTCTGAGACGAGCAAGAGCAGCGCGGGGTCGGTGTCCGACAGTAAGCGCGGAGGCGGAGCGGCGGGGGCTGGGGGACGTGTGGTGTGCGGTTGACCCGTTCCCCGCGCCGCTACGACCGCGGGGAGTTACTGAAGATGGAAATGGCTTCCAAGGCCGGAACGCGGGCCAAACGTTCGGGGGTCAGAGCACACCACACGTCCCCCGGCCCCCGCCGCTCCGCCGGGTTCACCACTTCTGAATCTTGTACCACTCATAGATCTCTTCGCCGGTCGTGAACCACACGCCCTTCTTCTTCCGCATGTAGTCGTACACGGCCTCGAAGTACTTGATGCGGTGCGGGACGCCCGAGTTGTACGGATGGACCGCGATCGCCATCACGCGCGGGTTCCTGGCACCCTCGGCGTAGAGCCGGTCGAACTGGTCCTTGCAACGCCGCACCCACTCGTCGGGGGTCTGGTGCTGGATCACCATCACCGGGATGTCGTTGCACTCGAGCGTGTACGGGACCGAGACGAGCGTTTGAGAAGCCGTGCGGATCTCGTACGGCTGGTCGTCGTTCACCCAGTCGGCGACGTACTCGACGCCCTCCTCCGCGAGCAGATCGAGCGTCTCGTACGTCTCCGTGAGCCCGGGGCCCATCCACCCTTTCGGCCTCTTGCCCGTGAACGCCTGCAGCAGGCCGATCGAGTCGCGGATGACCGCACGCTGGTCGGGCTGGATGTGCATCGCGCCCTGCTTCACGCCGTGGCCCATGAACTCCCAGCCCGCGTCGAGCATCGCCTGCGCGACGGGCTTGTAGCTCTGACAAACGTTCGCGTTGATCGACGCGGTCGCGCGCAGCTTCCGCTTATTCAGCGCGTCGAGGAGCCGCCAGAACCCGACGCGCATTCCGTAGTCGTGCCACGCCCAGTTCGGCACGTCGGGCACCGTCACGACGCCCTGCGGCGCCGTCAGGTACTGGCGCGCCATCGGCTTCTCGAAATCCCATTCCTCGACGTTGACGATGGTCCACACCGCGATGCGCGCGCCCCTGGGAAGCTTCCAGGGCTTGCGGCCGGCGATGGGTGAGTATTCGAAGCGCTCGTGTGGGAGGCGCATGTCCGCCATAGTACAATCCCGCGCTGGTGACCGCCGAATTCTGGATCTCGCAGGCCTTCAACGGCCTGTCGTACGGCGCGCTGCTCTTCCTCCTCGCGAGCGGCCTCTCGCTGATCTTCGGCGTGATGCGCGTCGTGAACCTCGCGCACGGCTCCTACTTCATGCTCGGCGGCTACGTCGGCCTCTCGGTCGTCTGGCGCACGGGCAGCTACGTCACCGCGCTCTTGTGCGGCGCGCTGGCCCTCGCGCTGATCGGCGTCGCCATGCAGCGGCTCTTCCTCCAGCGCCTGCCCGGGCAGACGCTCGGCCAGGTGCTGATGACGATCGGCTTCGCGCTGATCTTCCAGGACCTCGCGCTGCTGATCTGGGGCGGCGATCCGTACACGATCCCCGTGCCCGCCGCGCTGCAGGGCGTCGTGTCCGTCGGCGCGCTGCGCTTTCCGCGCTATCGCATCTTCATCATGATCGTCGCGGTCATCGTCGGCGCGGTGCTGTGGCTGATCCTCGACCGCACGCGCATCGGCGCGATCATCCGCGCCGCCGTGGACGACGCGGAGATGGCGGGCGGCGTCGGCATCCGCGTGCCGCGCGTGTCGCTCGCGGTGTTCGCGCTCGGCGCGGCGCTCGCGGCGCTCGGCGGCGTGATCGGCGGCGGATTCCTCGGCGTGTACCCGGGGGCGGACTTCGAGGTGCTGCCGTACGCGTTCGTCGTCGTCATCGTCGGGGGGCTCGGCAGTCTTCCCGGCGCGATGGTCGGCAGCCTCCTCGTGGGGCTCCTCGACAATTTCGGTAAAGCGCTCTTCCCCGAGCTCTCGTACTTCACGCTGTTCGCGCCGATGGCGCTGATCCTGGCGCTCCGTCCCACCGGCCTCTTCGGACGCGCGTGATGCGCGGCCGCTCCGTCGCGCTCGTCGCCGTCGTCGTGCTCGCGCTCATCGTCGTGGCGCCTCTGGTGCCGTCGTATCCGCAGACGCTGCTCACACAGGCCGTGATCTTCGCGATCCTCGCGATGAGCCTCGACGTCCTTCTCGGCTACACGGGTCTCGCGTCGCTCGGGCACGCCGGGTACTTCGGCATCGCGGCCTACGCGGTCGGCATCCTGACGACGCAGCACCAGGCCGGCTTCGCGGTCTGCCTGCTCGTCGGCATCGTGCTCGCGACCGGCACGGCGGCGGTGTTCGGGCTCCTCGCCATCCGCGCGACGGGTACGTACTTCCTCATGATCACGCTCGCGCTCGGGATGGTCGTCTGGGGCCTCGCGTTCCGCTGGGTCTCGATGACGAAGGGCGACAACGGCATCGCCGGCATTCCGCGGCCGGAGCTCGGGCTTCCGTGGAATCTCTCGAACCCGCTGCCGTTCTTCTACTTCGCGCTCGCCGCGTTCGTGCTCGCGTGGGCGCTGCTCGCGATCCTCGTCCGCTCGCCGTTCGGTCTGAGCCTCAAGGGCATCCGCGAGAGCGAGGCGCGCATGCGCGCGCTCGGCTACAACGTGTGGCTGCACAAGTACCTCGCGTTCGTGCTCGCCGGCGCCTTCGCCGGCTTCGCGGGCGTGTTCTGGGGCTACTACAACGGCTTCGTGAGCCCGGTGGACGTCCAGCTCGTCACGTCCGTCGAGACGTTGCTGATGGTGGCGCTCGGCGGGCCCGGCACGCTCGGCGGGCCCGCGCTGGGTGCGGCGGTCATCGTGCTGCTGAAGAACTACGTCAGCGTGTACACGAAGCGCTGGCTCCTGATCCTGGGCGCCGTCTACATCGGCGTGATCCTCTTCGCGCCGCGCGGCGTGTTCGGCGCCTTCAGGCGGGAGCCGCGCTAGAATTCGCACGAGGTGACCCTCCGATGAGGACATCACGACTCTCCGTGCGCGCGGCCGCCCTGCTCGCGCTCCTCGCCTTCGTCGCGCCGTTCGCCGTGGCACCGATCGCGACCGCACAGAGCGGCCCGATCAAGATCGGCATGCTCGCGCCGCTCACCGGACCGTTCGCGCAGATCGGCAAGGACATGGTGAACGGCACCGAGCTCTATCTCGACGAGATCGGCCGCCAGATCGGCGGACGCAAGGTCGAGCTCATCGTCGAGGACGACGAGGGCAATCCGGCCACCGCGCTCAACAAGACGCGCAAGATGGTCGAGCAGGACAAGGTGCATCTCGTGACCGGCGGCCTGCTCGCGAACGTCGGCTACGCGCTGCAACCGTACATCGACAGCCAGCGCATTCCCGCGACGTATCCGGTCATGGCCGCCGACGACATCACCCAGCGCAAGCCCGCGCGCTACATCGTGCGGACCGGATGGGCGACGAGCCAGCCGATGCATCCGTTCGCCGAGTGGGTGGTGAAGAACACGAAGGCGCGGAAGATCGCGTTCATCGGCATGGACTACGCGTTCGGCTACGAGACGCTGGGCGGCTTCCAGCAGGTGCTCGAGCAGAACGGCGGGCAGATCGTGCAGAAGATCTGGACGCCGCTCAACACGAACGACTTCGCGCCGTTCCTCGCGCAGCTCAAGCGTGACTCCGACGCGGTGCTCGCCCTCTTCGTCGGCCGGCTCGCGCTCCAGTTCATGAAGCAGTACGAGGAGAGCGGGCTCAAGGCCAAGCTGCCGCTGTTCGGCGGCGGCACGCTCACCGACGAGTCGGTGCTGCCGCAGATGGGCGACGAGGCGCTCGGCACGATCACGGCGCTGCACTACTCGCAGGCGCTCGACAATCCCGCGAACCAGAAGTTCTCGAAGGCCTTCGAGGCCAAGGCCGGCAAGATCTCGTCGTACTACTCGGAGGCCTGCTACACGAACGCGCGCTGGATCGCCGAGGCCGTGAAGGCCGCCGGCGGCAAGGTCGAGGACCGCGAGGGCTTCCTCGCCGCGCTCAAGAAGGTGGAGCTGAAGGACACCGCGCGCGGCCCGATCAGCATCGACAAGTGGGGCAACCCGGTCCAGAACATCTACGTCCGCAAGGTCGAGCGCGTCGGCGGCAAGCTGCAGAACACGGTGATCGCGACGATCCCGGCCGTCGGCCAGTTCTGGAAGTTCAACCCGGACGAGTACATGAAGCTGCCGCTGTACTCGCGCGACTACCCGCCCTGCAAGCACTGCTGAGCGTCGCGCTGGCGCTCGGCGTGGCCGTCACGCTGGTGGCTGGCGACGCCGGCGCGCAGCCGACGACGGCGAACGAGCGGAAGCCCGTCGCCGTCGTCGGCAACACATGGCTTCCCATTGGGAACGGCGCGCTCGTCGCGGCGTTCGCCAGTCACGCGCTCGACGGGACACACGCGGACGTCCACACCGCCGTCGTCGTCATTCATGGGAACACCCGCGACGCCGACGTCTACCACGCGAACATGCTGGCCACCGTGCGGAAGGCGGACGCCGCGGGCCTCACGCGCGCCTCGACCACGCTCGTCGTCGCGCCCCAGTTCCTGACCGACGTCGACGCGCGGGGCCACACGCTGCCCGCCGGCGCCGCGTACTGGAGCGACGAAGGGTGGAAGGGCGGCGAGGCCGCGCTGGCGCCGGCATCGAAGCCCGAGTCGTTCGCGGCGCTCGATACGCTGCTCGAGACGTTCGCCGACCGTACGCGCTTCCCGGCCTTGCGCCGGATCGTCGTCGCCGGCCACTCCGCCGGCGGCCAGGTGCTGCACCGCTATGCCGTCGTCGGGCGCGGGGACGCCGCGGCGACACGCGCCGGGATCGACGTGCGGTACATCATCGCGAATCCGTCGTCGTACCTCTATCTGACGTCCGAGCGGCCGACGGGTAACGGCGGCTTCGCGCCGTACGACGCCTCGCGTTGCTTCGACTTCAACGCCTACCGGTTCGGATTCGAGCACGCGCCTGCCTACGTGAGCGCACGGCCGGCCGACACGATCACGCGCGAGTATCGCGCGCGCCGCGTCGTCTACCTGCTCGGCACCGCCGACAACGATCCGAATCACCGCGCGCTCGACAAGCGCTGCCCCGCGATGGCGCAGGGCCCGCATCGGCTCGCGCGCGGCGAGGCGTATCACGCGCACGTCCTCCGCGTGCTCGGCCCCGACGTGGCGCGCACGCATCGCAAGGTGCTCGTCGAAGGCGTGGGGCACGCCAACGGCGCGATGTTCGGATCGGCCGCGGGCCAGTCGGCGCTGTTCGGCGCCTGGCCGCAGTGATACAACCGACGCGCCCATGACGCTCGCGCTCGAGCTCCGGAACGTGGCGAAGCTGTTCGGCGGTCTCCGCGCCGTGGACGGCGTGAATCTCTCCGTGCAGCCCGGCGAGCGCCGCGCGCTCATCGGCCCCAACGGCGCCGGCAAGACCACGCTCTTCAACCTCATCGCGGGCGCGCTGCCGGTCACGCTCGGCACGATCACGCTGTTCGGCGAGGACGTCACGCGGAGCGCCGCGCACCGGCGCGCGTGGCTCGGCCTCGCGCGCACGTTCCAGATCTCGAATCTCTTCCCGACCCTGTCCGTGCTCGAGAACTGCCTGCTCGCGGTGCAGGCGCTGACGCCCGCGCGCCTCGCGATGCACCGGTCGCTCACTGGCTACCCCGCGCTCCACGAGCGCGCGCACGCGACGCTGGAGTCGGTCGGCCTCGCGGACCGTGCGGGCGTCACCGTGCGGCAGCTCTCCCACGGCGAGCAGCGTCAGCTCGAGATCGGGCTCGCGCTCGCGGGCTCGCCGCGCCTGCTGCTCCTCGACGAGCCGACCGCCGGGCTTTCGCCGGCGGAGTCGCAGTCGATGGCCCAGCTCCTCATGAAGCTCGATCCGGCGATGACCGTGCTGATCATCGAGCACGACATGGACATCGCGCTGGAGATCGCGCGGCACGTGACCGTGCTGCACTACGGCCGCGTGATCGCCGACGGCACGCGCGAGGAGATTCGCGCCCACCCGCTGGTCCGGGAGATCTACCTCGGTGCTTGACGTCAGCGGCGTCCACACGTTCTACGGCGAGAGCCACGTGCTCCACGGCATCTCGCTGTCCGTCGCCGACGGTGAGGTGCTGACGATCCTCGGCCGCAACGGCATGGGCAAGACCACGCTGATCCGCACGATCATCGGCTTCACGCCGCCGCGGCAGGGCACCGTGCGCCTCAAGGGCGAAGACGTCGCGGGATGGCCGCCGTACCGGCTCGTCGAGCGCGGCATGGCGCTGGTGCCGCAGGGCCGCCGCGTGTTCCCGTCACTGAGCGTGCGCGAGAACCTCGAGGTCGCGCGCGGCGGCGACGGCCGCTGGACGATCGAGCGCGTGTACGAGCTGTTCCCGCGCTTGAGGGAGCGCGCGCAGAATCGCGCGAACAAGCTCTCGGGCGGCGAGCAGCAGATGCTCGCGATCGGGCGCGCGCTGATGAGCAACCCCGCGCTGCTGCTGATGGACGAGCCGACCGAAGGGCTCGCGCCCCTGCTCGTGCGCGAGGTCGGCCGCGTGATCGGCGAGCTCAAGCGCGACGGGCTCTCGATCCTGCTCGTCGAGCAGAACCTTCCGATGGCGCTCGCCGTCGCCGATCGCGTCCACATCCTGAGCCGTGGCCAGATCGTCTACACCGGCGCGCCCGACGCGCTCGCGGCCGACGAGGACGTGAAGTCGCGCTTCCTCGGCGTGGCCTGAGCCCGTGGCGCCGTCGGCGCCGCGCTTCGAGTTCCTGATGAGCCTCGCCGTCGACGTCGGCGACGTCGTGACGATGGGACAGGCGCCCCTCGGAAAGCGGCGCGTGATCAACATCCTTGGCGGGACGTTCGAGGGGCCCGGGATGCGCGGCGAGGTGTTGCCCGGCGGCGCCGACTGGCAGATCGTGCGGAAGGACGGCGTGCTGGATCTCGACGCGCGCTACGCCCTGAAGGAACAGGGCGGTGGCATCGTGCGCGTGGTGAGCCAGGGCTACCGTCACGGCCCGCCGGACGTGCTCGCCGCGCTCGCGCGCGGCGAAGAGCCGGATCCCGCGACGTACTTCTTCCGCACGATCATGCGCTTCGAGACCGGCGCCGCGTATCTGGAAGCGCTGAACACGACGATCGCGGTGGCGACCGCGCAGCGCAGGGCGCGGCAGGTGCTGCTGAGCGCGTACCGGCTGCTGTAAGGCGCTACCGCGCGGGCGGGTAGGGAATCGGGCCGGCGTATTCCGTGCGCAATCCGTCCCAGCGCTTCGCGCCGAGGCGGGCCAGCGTCGCGGTGAGCTGGGTCAGGTGCAGACGATCGTGCGTGACCCACGCGGCCATGAGATCCAGGCCTGACATCTTGCCGAGCCTTGGCTGGTCGATCACGCGCGTGAGGCACGCGGCATCCAGCAGCGCGAGGTACGCGAGATTGTCCCGGCGGCGCTGCTTCAGCGCCATGACGGCGGCGCGCGGGTCGTCCTTGAGATAGCCGCGGTCCACCGCCCAGCGCTCGGGATCGATCGGCGCGAACGAGGCGCCGCCGTCGGCCACCACGCGCACGCGCGCGCCGAAATCCTCCGCCTCCTCGTCGCGCAGGTGGCACACGATCTCGACGAGCGCCCATTCCGCCGGCGCCGGGCGCGTGCGCCACGTCGCGTCGTCGAGATCGCTCAGGAGCGCGTCGAGCGTCGCGGGCAGCCGCGCGAGGTCACGGCGCGCGGCGGCGAGCAGGGTCGACGCGTCGACCGCCGTCATGCGCGCGTCACCCGTCCTTCGGGGTGACCACGCCGCTCGCGAGCAGACGCTCGACGTCGGGCGGCGCGAAGCCGGCCCATTCGAGAATGGCTGGCACCTCGCTGCCGAACGGCGCCGTCGGCGGGCCCGGCGCGAAGCCGGCGCCGTCGATCTTCACCGGCGGGCCCAGCACGGTCACCGGCCCCACGGCCGGGTGATCGAAGCGGTGGAACATCTCGTTCGCGGCCGGCTGAGGATCGTCCAGGATCTCGACCGGCAACGACACGCCGCTCGCCGGGACGCCGCGCGCTTCGAGCAGATCCTGCCATTCGCGCGTGGTGCGCGAGGCGATCGTCGCGTCCACCGCGCGCTTGAGCGCGGCGTAGTGCGCGTCGACGTCCTTCACCTTGCCGTCGAGCGCCGAATCCTCATGGCCGACGGCGGCGATGAACTTGCGCCGCAGCGAGGTGCTGCCGCACGCGATCGCGAGCGCCGCGTCCTTCGTGGCGTACGTGCGCGTGTAGACGAGCTGCGACGAGGCGACGCGATTGCGCGGCTCCTTCGCGACCTGCTCCGCGAACGGCACACCGCCCTGGCGCGCCTGCGCGAGCCACGTGCGGAAGTCCGCGTGGCGCGGGCCGTCGAGCTTCTCCACGCGCACCATCAGGTTGTTCTGGAGCGAGAGCGCGGCCATCAGCAGCGACGTCTCGACGCGGCCGCCGCGCCCCGTGCGCTCGCGACGAAACAGCGCGGAGGCGATGCCGAACGCGAGCAGCGTCGCCGCCATGTAATCCGTGATCGGGGAGTCGCCCGTCGCGGGCAGGCCCTCCTTCGTCCGCCCTTCCGTCACCATCAATCCACTGCGTGCCTGCACCACGTAGTCCATGCCGGCGAGCGCGGCGTCGGGCCCTTTCGTCCCGAACGCCGTGACGCTGCCGACGATGATGCGCGGAAAGCGCGGCGCGAGCTGCTCGTGCTCGAGCCCGAGCTCGCCGGCAAGCCCGGGGCGCATGTTCGTCAGCACCACGTCCGCGCGCGCGAGCAGCGCCTCGAGAATCTCGCGCGCGTCGGGATGGCGGAGATCGAGCGGCAGCGCGTGCTTGCCGCGGTTGCGGATGAGGAAGTGGCGGCTCACGCCGCCGCCGAGCGGCGCGATGTGGCGGCTTGCCTCGCCCTCGAGCGGCTCGATCTTGATCACGTGCGCGCCGCCGTCGGCGAGCACGTGGCCCGCCCACGGCACCGCGATGAAGTGGCCGAACTCGAGGACGGTGACGCCGGCGAAGGGACGGTCGTCGCTCACCGGCTCAGGCCTGCATGAAGGCGTTGAGCTCCGGCGCCGGAATCGACCGGTCCAGGTAGCCGAACGTGCCCTTGTCCTTCGCCTCGCGCGCGGCCTCGATCGCGCCGGTCATCGCGGCCTTGTAGAGCGACGTCGCGAGGCTGATCCGCTTGACGCCCGCGGCCTGCAGCTCGGCGACGGTGAACGATCTCCCCGGAATGCCGACCATGAAGTTGAACGGCTTCGTGATCGCGCCGCAGACCTTCTTCACGGACGCCAGATCCGGAAGCCCGGGCGCCATCAGCACGTCGGCGCCGGCTTTTTCATACGCCTGCAGGCGCTTGATGATGTCGTCGACGTCCTTGCTTCCGCGCAGCAGGCCCTCCGCGCGGCCCGTCAGCACGAACGGAAAGCCGAGCGCGCGCGCCGCCTGCACCGCGGCCGCGACGCGCTCGACGGAGAGCGCGAAGTCGTGCACCGGCGTGCCGCGGTCCGCGGTCGCGTCCTCGATCGACGCGCCGGCGAGGCCGATCGCGCCCGCGCGCAGGATCGTCTCCGCCACGATCTCCGGCGTGTCGCCGAAGCCGCGCTCGAGATCGGCGGAGACCGGGAGATCGACGGCCTCGACGATCGCCCGGCAGTGCGCGAGCGCTTCGTCGCGCGATACCTTCCCGTCGCGCTTGCCCAGCGTGTTCGCCTGCGCGCCGCTCGAGGTCGCGATCGCCTGAAAGCCGAGGCCGGCGAAAACGCGCGCGGAGCCCGCGTCCCAGGCGTTCGCGATGATGAAAGCCCCCGGCGCCTGATGGAGCGCGCGGAAGCGCGCCGCCTTCTCGCTCTGATTCACGGCCATGACGTCCTCCTCGGTGACGGCGGGTCAGGCGTCGCGCTGGACCGCCGCGTCGTAGTTTTGCTCGTACCACCAGGTCAGGTAGTCGCCGTAGCTGATCGGCTCGAAGCGCGGCGGGTTCCCCGCGCTCCGGCACGTCGGAAGACAGTCGATGACCGTGTCCATGTGCGGGCCGAGGAAGAACGGGATCGCGTAGCGTGGGCGACCGACGGGCGGCAGCGCGCGGTGCGGCGTCGACTTGAAGCGGCCGTTCGTCCAGCGAACCATCATGTCACCGGTGTTCACCGCGTACGAGCCGGGCACGTACGGCACGTCGACCCACGCGCCCGAGGGCATGCGCACCTGGAGCCCCGGCACGTCGCTCTGCGCGAGGAACGTGAGGAAGTTGGCGTCGGTGTGCGGCGCGATGCCGAACTGGTTCGGCTCGGCCGCGACGGGCGGATAGTGCGTCATGCGGAACGTGAACTGGCTGTCCGCGAACGCCGCGTCGAACGCGGCCGGCGGCAGGTCGAGGGCGGCCGCGACGGCGCGCAGCACGCGCGCGCTCAGCGCGTCCATCGCGTCGGTGTAGGCGCACACCGCGTCCTTGAATCCCGGCAGGCCGTCGGGCCACAGGTTGGGCCCGGCGAAGCGGCGCCGCAACATCGGATCGTCGGGCCTGCGCTCGCGGCGTGAGAAGAACGCCTCGTTGAGATCGGGTTTGTCGTTGGCGTTGACGTCCGAGGTCCACACCGCGTAGCGGCCGAGCGTCATGTAGCCGTTGTTGTGCTCGTTCATCTTGAGCGCGAGCTTCGCGTCCATCGGCTGGCCGTGGAAGCGCCGCGCCTCGGCGAACGTGCGCTCGACGAGGTCCTGCGGTACGCCGTGGTTGACCATCACGAAGAACCCGACGTTCTCGAGCGTGTCGCGCAGCTCCGCCGCCGTCGCCTCCAGCGCGCCCGGCACGCCGGCGAAGCACTTTTCGAAGTCGATCACGGGGATCATGTCGTTGCTACGGGCCTTCGTCGCCGGGGCCGGGCAGCGTGCGCGCCGGCCGCTCGCTCGCCGGGAAGCGCGCGAGCGCGGCCTCGTCGAGCTCGATGCCGAGCCCGGGGCCGCGCGGCACCGCGATGTAGCCGTCCTGGACCGCGAAGCCCGGCTTCGCGACTTCACGGCCGCGCGCCTCGAAGTTCACGAAGTACTCGGTGATCAGGAAGTTCGGGATCGCCGCCGCGACCTGCAGCGTGGCCGCGAGACCGACGGTCGTGCTGTTGAAGTTGTGCGGAGACACCGTAACGAACGACGGCTCCGCCATCTGCGCGATCGCCCTGAGCTCCAGAATTCCGCCGCAGTTGCACACGTCGGGGTTGACGATGTCGGCCGCGCGCAGCTCGAACACCCGGCGGAACTCGGCGCGCGTGTAGAGCTCCTCGCCGGTGACGATCGGGATCGCGATCCGGCCGCGGCACTCGGCGAGCGCTTCGAGGTTCGTCGACGACACCGGCTCCTCGAACCAGAACGGCCGGTAACGCTCGATCGCGCGCGCGATGCGGATCGCGTGCATCGGCGCCAGGCGGCGATGCACCTCGATCAGCAGATCGACGTCGGGCCCGACGGCGTCGCGCACGGCCGCGACGGTGGCGATCGCCTGCTCCTCCACCTCGCGCGCGACGTGCGTGCGCCACGGGCCGGGGAACGGATCGAACTTGAGCGCAGTGAAGCCGCGCGCCACCGTGGCCTTCGCCTTCGCGGCGTAGCCGGCCGGCGTCTTGTCGCCGCCGAAGTACCAGCCGTTCGCGTAGACGCGCACGCGATCGCGGCAGCGCCCGCCGAGCAGCTCGTGCACCGGCACGCCGTGACGCTTGCCCGCGATGTCCCACAGCGCGAGCTCGATTCCGCTCACCGCGCTCCAGAAGTCCATCGCGCCGCGCTTCGACGCGAAGTCGTGGTACGCCATGTGGACGAAGTGCGTGATGTCCTCGGCCTGGCGCCCGATCACGTAGCGCGCGAGCGCCTCGACGTGCGCCACGACGCTCCGGTCGCGATCCGACTGGGTGTAGCACTCGCCCCAGCCGTGCGGCCCGCCGTCGGTCTCGACCTTCACGAACATCACGTTCTTGTTGCCGCCGAGATCGGCGAGGAACGGCGTGACGCCGCGGATCTTCATGGCTAGAAGGCCAGCGCGTACGTCGGACGGCGCGGGTCGGCGCCGGCGGACAGGACACCGGTCTGCGGATCGCGCCGCGTGACCACCGCGCCGATGCCGCACGCGCCGATCTCGCTCACCTGGTGGCCGAGCTTGCGCAGCTCCGCGCGCGTCGGCTCCGGGATTCCGGCCTCGACGTTCAGCTGTCCCGGTTTGTAGACCCGCGGCCAGAACGAGTTCACCAGCGTCTGGGTCGCGAAACGCGGCGCCTCGACCGCCTGCTGCGGGTTCATGCCGAACACCATCACGTTGAGGAGGAGCTGGAGATCGGCCTGCGCCTGGTCGTCGCCGCCCGGACAGCCGATCGTCATCACCGGCGCGCCGTTCTCGCAGACGAGGTAGTTGATCAGCGTCGTGCGCGGGCGCTTGCCCGGCCCGAGCCCGTTCGGATGGCCGTCCTCGAGCACGAACATCTCGCTGCGCGTGCTGAGCGTGCACCCGAGCTCCGGCGAGAACGCGGATTTCCGGAACACGCCGCCGCTCGGCGTGAGCGCGACCATGTTGCCGTCGCGGTCGATGGCCGCGATGTGCGTGGTGCCGTCGGCCGGAACTTCAGCGCCGGCACGCGGGACCGGGGCCTTCGCGGCCGCGCCGGCGCCATGTACGTCACCGGCCGGCGGGGCCTCGGGCATTGCGCGATCCATCCGGATCAGCGCCGCGCGGGCGCGCAGATACTCCGGCGACAGCAGCTCCTTCAGAGGAACGCTCGGCACGTCGCCGTAGTAGCGCTCGCGGTCGGCGAACGCCAGCTTCAGCGCTTCCGAGACCGCGTGGATGTAGCGCGTGGAGTTGTGGCCGAGCGCGCGCAGATCCATCGTCGCCAGCATGCCGAGCGCCTGCATCAGCACGGGGCCCTGCGTGAACGCCGACTGGCCGACGATCTCGCGGCCTGCGAACGGCATACGCAGCGGCGCTTCCAGCCGTGTTCGGTATCCGGCCAGATCCTCGGCGCGCAGGAGACCGCCGAGCTTTTCCGAGAACGCGCCGATCATCCGCGCGATGTCGCCGCGATAGAAGCGCTCGCGCGCGGCCGCGATGCCGGCAGCGCGGTGGCCGCGCGCCGTCGCGTCCGCGTCGACCAGGCGCCTGAGCGTCGCGGCGAGCGCGGGCTGCACGAACGTCTCGCCGACGCGCGGCACGCGCCCGCCCGGATAGAAGACGTCGTGGCCGCCGGGCGGATAGATGTCGAACTGGCTGCGCGTCTCCGGGATCGCGAGCATCCGGTGCATGTACTCGTACATCGGGAAGCCGCGCTCGGCGTACTGCACGGCGGGTACCAGGACCTCGCTCACGCTCTTCGTGCCGTACGTCTCGATCAGCGTCAGGTACGCGTCGACGGCGCCGGGCACGGTGAACGACAGGTGCGCGTCGCGTCCGGGACCGGTCGGAATCCGGTCGAAGCCGCGGCCGCGGAAGAAGTCGATGGTCGCGCGCGCCGCCGCGACTCCCTGCCCGCTCACCGACGTGATGTCACCCGTCCGCGCGCTGTGCACGAGCGCGACGCATTCGCCGCACAGCGTGTAGGACGCGGTCGGCTCGACGACCGCGGCGGCGAAGCCGGCGGCCGCCGCCGCGTCGGCCGCGTTGCCGCCGGTGAGCAGCATGCGCATGCCCGCCATCGAGACCAGCGGATGCCCCGTGACGACGACGCCCTGCATGCCTGAGACGACGGGACGCGTGGTGGCGGCATCGGCAGAGTGGTGCTCGGTCTCGTGAACGGACGGCAGCTGGTTCGTCATGGCCGCATCATACGCGGAGCCGGCCGAGGGCGGGGCGGGGTCCCTCGGCAGTCGCGGAGGGCCCGGATTCATTCCGGGCCCGGAGCGGGGGGGCTTGGGGGGTGCGTCTCGCACCCCCCATCTTCAGGAAGGATGCGCGAGGTCCGCGCGACTGTACGGAATGACGGACATGGCGTCGCCGGGAATCGGAGGCAGCGTGTTTTCCCACGCGGCGTAGCGCTCGCGCATGCGCGCAAGGCGCTCGGGCTCGCGCCCCGCGAAGTTGGCGCGCTCGCGCGCGTCGCGCGCGAGGTCGAACAGGAACTCGCCGTCCTCCATCGCGAAGTATTTCCACGAGCGCTCGCGCATCGCCTTCTGCGACCGGAACTTCATCCGCCAGTAGAGCTCGCGCTCGAACGGCTGGTCGGGATGCTCGAGCACGCGCAGCAGGCTCGCGCCGTCGAGCGGATAGCTCGGATGCGGCGCGACGCCCGCGGCCTCGAGGAACGTCGCGACCCAGTCCATCGTGATCGCCAGCTGCGACGTGAAGCTCCCGGCACGCACGCGGTGCGGCCAGCGCACGATGTACGGCACGCGGATCCCGCCCTCGAGCAGGTCCATCTTCTTGCCGACGAGCGGCCACGTGTCCGAGAACCGTTCGCCGCCGTTGTCGCTGGTGAAGACGACCGCCGTGTCGTCGTCCACGCCGCGCTCGCGGAGCGCGTCCACGATGCGCGCGATGCCCTCGTCCATCTGACGGAGCATCGTCCGGTAGATCTCGACGGAGCCACCGTCGGTGTGGACGATCCGCGCGATTCGTCGCGCCTCCGCTTCGTCGCTCCGCGTCTCCCACGGCCAGTGCGGCGCCGTGTAGTGGACCGAGAGCAAAAACGGCCCCGAGGAGCGCTTGATGAAGTCCACCGCGCGATCCGAGATGAGGTCGGTGAGATAGCCGGTGCGCTGCGCCTCGGCGTCGCCGTCGTAGAGGTCGTGGACGCCCGACGAGTCCTTGTGCGTGAAGTAGTCCACGCCGCCGCTCATCGGCCCGAAGAACTCCGTGTAGCCGCTCTTCAACGGGCCGAAGACCGGCGCGAAGCCGAGGTGCCACTTCCCGGCGAGCGCCGTCGCGTAGCCGGCGTCGCGCAGCAGCGACGGGAGTGTCGGATGCTCCGGCGGCAGGCCGAGCGTCGGGTTGCCTCGATGGCGGCTCGAGATCGGCTCATCGTTGCCCGCGCGCAGCCGGTACTGCCAGCGTCCGGTCATGAGCGCGAAGCGCGTCGGCGAGCAGACGGGCGAGTTCGAATATCCGTCGGTGAAGCGCAGACCATCGGCGGCGAGCCGGTCGATCGCGGGCGAGCACGACACGCCGCGCGCGCCGTAGCAGCCGAGATCGGCGTAGCCGAGGTCGTCGGCCATGATGAAGACGAAGTTCGGCCGCATAGAGCGATTCTCCGTCATTTCACCGCTCGTCTCGCGGCGCTCGTCGCTCCGCGGCTCGGCCGCCGCTCACCTCGCACTACCATTCGAGCGCGTCCGCCATGCGGCGCTTGTGCCAGCGCGGGTCGCCGAGATACGCGAACAGCGTGCGCGACATCTGCGTGTGCGCGACGAGCCCGTACTCCAGCAGGCTTCCCTGCCCGGCGTGCACCTCGTGCGCCGCGTTGCACGCTTCGAGATAGCCCTCGCTCGCGAGCGCCTTCGCCATGTGCACGGCGGCCGCGGCCGGCCGGCCGTCGCGCTGTGTGTCGAGCTTCCACAGCGCCTCGGCCGTCGCCCAGCGCGCGGCGTCGAGGTGGTTCACGAGACGGATGACGTGATCCTGCACGCGCTGAAATTTGCCGATCGGCACGCCGAACTGCACGCGCTCCTGGCTGTGCGCGACCGACATCTCGAACACCGCCTGGCACCCGCCGACCATGTACGAAGAGAGGACCGGCCACGCGCGCAGCAGCGCGCGCTCGAGCGCGGCCCAGCCCTGATTCTCCGACGCGCCGAGCAGCTGCGCCTCGGCGCCGTCGAACGTCACCTCGCACTGCCACGAGAGGAAGCCGTCGAGCTTCTTCACGCGCACACCCGGAGCGCGCGCGTCGACGACCAGCAGGCTCACGTCGGCCGGACGATCCCCGGTCCGGACGGCGACGACGATCGACGTCGCCGCGTTGGCGTCGCTCACGAACAGCTTGGTGCCGTCGAGTCGATGACGGGGCGCGCGCAGCGTGACGCCCTGCGGTCCCCACGACGTGTTCGGCTCGGCAATCGCGACGGACAGAATCGTCTCGCCGCTCGCCACCCCTGGAAGAATCGCGCGCTTCTGTTCGGGCGTCGCCGCCTCGAGCACGGTCAGCGCGCCGAGCACGCCCGAGCTGAAGAACGGGCCCGGCAGCGGACCCCGCCCGAGCTCCTCGTAGAGCACGGCGGCGTCGCTCACGCTGCTCTCGCTCCCGCCGTACTCGCCGGGAATCAGGATCCCGAGCCAGCCGGCTTCCGAAGCCTTGCGCCAGAGATCCGGCACGAGGCTGGAGGCCTGCCGCTGCAGCGCGACGATCGCGTGGCGCGGCGCTTCGCGCTCGACGAACGTCCGCGCGGCGCCGCGCAGGAGCTCCTGGGATTCGGTCAGCGCGAGATCCATCTCACCGCCCCTTGAACACGGGCTTGCGCTTCTCGCGCCACGCCGCGTGGCCTTCGGCCTTGTCTTCCGTGAGCTCGAGCGTCGCGAACCGGTAGAGGTCGACGAGCGACGCGTCCGCGAGGTTCGGGATGTCGATGCCGCGCAGCAGCGATTCCTTCGTCAGGCGCGCGGCGAGCGGCGGCAGCGACGCGAGGTGCGCCGCGATCTCGAGCGCCTTGTCCATCAGCTTCGCGTGCGGCACCACCCACTGCGCGAGCCCGATGCGATGCGCTTCCTCGGCGCCGAGCGGGAAGCCCATCGCCATCCGCATCGCGTTGCCGCGCCCGACCCAGCGCGCGAGCCGCGCGGCGCCTCCGTACGCGGGAAGAATGCCGAGCGCCACCTGCGGCAGCCGCCACTCCGCCTTCTCCGAGGCGACGAGCAGATCGCAGCAGAACGTGATGATGCAGCCGATGCCGACCGCGTAGCCGTTGACCGCGCCGACGATCGGCTTCGGGAAGTTGCCGAGCACCTCGAACGCGCGCTCTCTCCGCTTCGCGACGCTCTTGATGAAGGCCGCCGTCGACGACTGCGTGTGGGTCTTCGGATCCTTCAGGTTCGCGCCCGCGGAGAACGCGCCGGCGGACTCGTCGCCGGTGAGGATCACGCAGCGGATGTCGTCGTCGTCCTCCATCGCCGCGAAGTGCTTCATGAGACCTTCGTTGAAGTCGGGGCCCCACGCGTTGCGCGCCGCGGGCCGGCTGAGCGTGACGACGCCGATGTGATCGCGCTTCTCGTAGGTGACCGGCATCAGCGCACCTCCCCCGCGGCTTCGCGCGCCACGCGGCCGATCCCGATCCGCCGCGCCATGCTCACGCGCTGGATGTCGGCGGTGCCGCCGGGGTGGACGGCGACGATACCGTTGCGCTGCTGCAGCTCGAGGAATGCTTCGGGCGATCCCCACGTCTCATCGGTGGTCAGCGCGAGGGGACCGAGCGCTTCGAGGATCGCGCCGGTCATCCAGAGCCCCGCCATCTTGCGGTAGTACGACAGCTGCGGGCCCTCGTACGAGCGCGGCCGCTTGGCGTACGTCAGCCAGAAGTTGCGCAGCCCGAAGAGGCGCTGCACCTCGGTCTTGATGTAGATGTCCGCGAGGATGTCGCGCGTGTCCGCGTGCTGCGTGAGCGGCACGCCGTCGCGCTTCGTCTCCTGGCAATAGCGCAGGAGCCGGTCCCACACGCGGTGACGGCCGATCCGCCCGCCCGCGCCGTGCTCGAGCTCGAGGTGCGTGCTCGCCGCGCGCCAGCCGTTGTTCTCGCCGCCGATCAGCGTGAACGCGGGCACCCGCACGTTGTCGAAGAACACCGTGTTCTTCGTCACCGGATCGGTGCCGCCCTCGCCACCCGTGCCCATGAGCTCCATCGGCTGCACGGTGATGCCGGGGAGGCCGGCGTCGATCATGAACCACGAGACGTTCTCGTGGCGCTTGCCCTTCGGATTCGTGACCGCGATCATCCAGATGCGATCGGCGCCGTTGTCGCTGCCGACGAAGATCTTCTGGCCGTTGATCACGTACTCGTCGCCGTCGCGGATCGCCGTCGTCTGAACGCCCGCGAGGTCGGAACCGGCACCGGGCTCGGTGAGGAGCTGCCACGTGCGCACCTCGCCCTTGTAGATGGGCGGCAGGAACGCCTGCTTCTGCTCCTCGGTGCCCCACACAAGGATCGTCGCCCCGCCGAGGCGCCCGCCGCTGTCGTAATACGGAGGCAGCGAGAGCCCGAAGCGATCCGCCTCCTCCTCGAGGATGATCGCGTGGTCGACGTCGTACCCGCCGCCGCCGTACGGCTTCGGCGCGCGCGAGTAGAGCCAGCCCTTCTCGCCGAGCTTCCTGCCGAACGCGCGGAGCTGCCGGTAGCGCGCGAGGCTGTCCCCGTCGAGCGCGGGCACGTTCGCCTCGAACCACGCGCGCACTTCGCCGCGGAATCGCTGCTGCTCCTCGCTGTACGTGACCTCGAAGTCCATTTCAACTGCTCCCCTCGGACGGCGGGGCCCCCGCCCCGCGACGTCCTGCGGCTCGCACCGCGTCTCTACTCCACGATGGCTTTAACCGCGCCCGTCAGCGCGACGATGTGCAGCCCGGTGTTCGCCCGGTCCGCGAGATAGACGAACCCGCGCTCGTCGACTTCCACGTTGTTGGTCTGGATCGCGACCTTGCATTGATCCGCGCCGTCGACCTTCACGCAGCGCTGCGCGGTCGCCGGGGTGACGGCCGGGATGAAGTACGCCACCTCGCGCGGCGAGAACGGATTGCGGATGTCGACGGCGCGCACGCCCGCGTTGAAGTACGCGAGGAAGACGAGCCTGCCGTAGAAGACCGACGCGAACGACTCGTGCGAGGAGTGCGGACCGAACCGGCCGCCGCGCCGGCAGAAATCGCCGGACGACTCCGGCACCTCGAACGTCGACACCGTGAACGGTTTGCTCGGCGTGGTGATGTCGACGAGGAACGTGAGCTGGCGGAACTCCTGGCACTCGTTGCGCAGCGATTCGGAGACGAGCACCACCACGTCGCGGAGCTTTCCGTTGAGATTCAGGATGTGGTCGCCGATCGGGATGCCGATCACCGGATAGCTCGTGTGTCCGCCCCAGTCGGGCGGCATGTCGAGGCGGCCGATCTCAGGAAAGCGGAGGTTGTCCGCCGTCGGCGCGAGCTTGTCGCCGCTCGCGGACGGATTGCCGTTCAGCAGGCGATCGCGGTCGACGATCTGCAAGACGCCGTTCGCGCCGGTGCCGTACGCGAAGTACACGCGGTTGCGATAGACGATCGGCCCGTGCACGCCTTCCGGCGCCTTCGTCGTCGGATTGGATCCGGGCTCTTGCCCGGCGAGCCCGAAGTCGCGGATGAAGCGCGGGTTCGCGGGATCGGAGAGGTCGTAGATCTTCGTCATCCGGTTCGTGCGCCAGCCCTGCGGGCGGCCGTCGGAGACGAGGTACGCGATGCCGGTGTTGCACTCCCACCAGTTCTTGTGCGTCTCGCCGAGTCCCTTGACGATCGTCGTGACGATGACGGGCTTGCGCGGATCGGTCACGTCCCACACTTCGTGGGCGAGACGGCCGAGCGTGCGAAGCAAATACGTCTTCGACTTGTCCGCCTTCGGCAGCTCGCGGCCCTCGCAGATGCGGACCATCGACGCGCCGCCGTCCTCCGCTTCGCCGGCGGCGCCGGGAACGTGCGCGAGGTACTGCGGCTTCGCGGGATCGGTGACGTCGACGATCGACGTGCCGTTCAGCTCCTCCTGCCCGGTCAGCGAGTTCATCCGCCGCCCGCCGTGATGGCCGACGTACGCGATCCAGCGCTCGCCCTGCTTCACCGCGAGCGGCTGGTACGCCGAGCGTCCTTGCAGCGGCTCGTGGCCGACGAGCCGCATGTCCTTCGCCTCCGGCGCGGCGCCGGGCGTGCCGGTGGTCGTCGTGGTGGTGGCGGTGGCGCACGCCGCGGTGAGGACGGCCGCGGCGAGAACCCCGCGGAGCGAGGCAGCGACAGTCATGCCGGGGAACCCTCGAATGCGCGCACGACGACGGCGAGATCCTCGCCGCCGTGGCCGTCGCCCGCGACGGCGGCGTAGAGCCGTTCGGCGACGTCGGTCAGCGGTACTCGGGCGCCGACCGCCTGCGCGGCGTCCTGGATGAGATGCAGATCCTTCATGAAGAGATCGAGCTTCATCTGCGCGGGGAACTCGCCCTTCGCGATGAGCGGGCCGCGCACTTCCAGCATGCGCGACGTCGCGGCGCCGGAGCCGAGGACGTCGAGCACGAGGCCGAGATCGAGCCCCGCGCGCCGGGCCATCGTGAGCGCTTCGGCCGCGGCGGCGGAATGCAGCGCGACGAGCAGGTTGGCGACGAGCTTCAGCGTCATCGCCTGCCCGGCGCATCCGACGTAGACCGGCTTCGGCAGGATCGCGCCGAGCATCGACTGCCAGCGATCGAACAGCGCGTGCTCGCCGCCGGCGAAGATCACACCGTTGCCACGCTCGACCATCCCGCTGGTGCCGCTCACCGGGCAGTCGAGGAACCCGAGGCCTTTCGCGGTCACCTCGCGCGCGAGCTTCTCGGTCAGCGCCGGCGAGATCGTGCTCATCTGCACGACGGCGGCTCCCGCGCGCGCCGTGTCGACGAGGCCGCCACGTCCGAGGATCACGTCTTCGACGGCGGCGAGCGACGGCAGCACGGTGATGACGACGTCGGCCGCCGCCGCGACGTCGGCGATGGACGCGGCAGGTTCGCCGCCGAGCTTCTTCAGCGCATCACACCGCGCGTCGACGATATCGGCGCCGACGACGCGATGACCGGCGGCGAGCAGCCGCGACGCGACGGCGTGGCCGAGCAGCCCGAGCCCGACAACGCCGACCGCCGCGTCCGCCCTTGGAGCGCTGCGCATCGAAGACCTCCGGATCAGGCGGTCAGAGTCCGGGCGAACCTTAACATAAGGTAGCCTTGGGCCCGGGAGGACGCCCATGGCCCGTCGGATCATCGATCTCTCCGTCACCGTCGACAACCAGACGATGAGCCCGCCGTCGACGAACATGAAGCTCGAGGTCACGCCGCACCGCCGCGGCCCGGGCTTCTGGCAGGTCTCCAGCGTGAACCAGAGCCTGCACACCGGCGCGCACATCGACTCGCCGCTGCACGTCTTCAAGGACGGGATCACCACGGCCGAGATCTCGCTCGACCAGGTGATCGGCGAGGCGATCGTGGTCGATCTCTCGTTCGTCGGCGCGAACCACGGGATCACGATCGACGATCTCAAGCGGGGCGGCGCGGACAAGGTGAAGCCGGGCGACATCGTGCTGCTGCGCACCGACTGGACCGACAAGATGTACGGCAGGTGGCCCGACTACTTCACGACGTCACCGTACTGTCCGCCGGAGACCGCGGAGTGGCTCGTCGCGAAGGGCCCGAAGAGCATCGGCTTCGACTTCTTCGAGGAGTACTGCGCGCGCCTGCCCGACTTCTCCTCCGAAGATTTCCCGATGCACCGGGTGATCCTCGGCGCCGGCATCGTGATCATGGAAGGGCTCACGAACCTCCGCGCGCTGCCGGCGGCGCGCGTGGAGTTCGAGGCGCCGTTCTACAAGATCGCGGGCACCGAGGGCGCGCCGGCGCGCTTCTTCGCGCGGGTCTAGCGCATCGGCGACAAGAGCGTCCATCGGTAGCCGAACGGGTCCGTGATCTCGCCCATCCGGCTGCCGGAGGGATGATCCGCGACCGGACGCGTGAGCCGGCCGCCCGCGGCGACGGCGCGCGCGGCGCCGGCGTCCGCGTCGGGAACGTGCAGCGCCAGGATCACGTGGCAGCCGCCGAGCGTGCGCGGGCCGACGAAGCCCTTGTCGGGATGCTCGTCGGCGAGCCAGAGCGCCGCGTCGCCGATCTCGATCTGCGTCCAGCCGATGCGTCCCTTCGCGTCGGTCATGCGCGTGCCGGTCTCTTTCCCACCGAACGCCTTCGTGTAGAAGTCGACCGCCGCGGCGGCGTCGTGCACGGCGATGTACGGAGTCAGCGTGATCGTCATGATCTGCCCTCCTGGCGCGGAACGCCTTCGATCACGGACGTCTGCAGCGGTGGCGTCGGCACGAAGCGCGTGAGCGTGAAGCCCGCCGCGTCGTAGAGCGCGCGGAACTCCGTCTCCGAGCGCTGCCGGCCGCCGGTGACGACGAGCATGTTGACGTCGTTCGCCGCCGCGCTCCGGCTCGCCATCCCTTGATCGACGCGCGGCGGATAGACGCCTTCGACGACCAGCAGCCTGGAGTCATGCGTCATCGCGCGACGGCAGCTCGTCAGGATCGCGATCGCTCGCTCGTCGTTCCAGTCGTGGATGACGTGCTTCAGCAGGTAGGCGTCGCCGCCGCGCGGCACGTCCGCGAAGAAGTCGCCGCCGACGGCCGTGCAGCGATCCGCGAGACCGAGCTCGGCGATGCGCGCCTGCGCGCGCGCGGCGACGTGCGGCAGGTCGAACACGATGCCGCGCGGGCCCGGCGTCGCCGCGAGGATGCCGGCGAGCAGCGTGCCGTTGCCACCGCCGACGTCGACGAGCGTGCCGAACCGGCTGAAGTCGTACGCCGCGGCCGCCGCGACCGCGACCTGCCTGGTGAAGTCCGCCATCGCCTCGTCGAAGATCGCGGCGATCTCCGGGTCCTCGGACATGAACGAGAACGGCTCCGCGCCGAACGTGCGGCGGAAGCCGGGCTCGCCGGTCCGCACGCTGTGCATCAGCTCCTTCCACGCATCCTGGGTGCGACCGCCGAAGAGCCGCGCGACCGCGCGCATCGAGCCCGGAACACCGGTGCGAAGACACTGGCCGATCGGCGTGAGCGCGAAACGCCCGCCGTCTTCCTCGGCGAACACGCCGGCGCTCGCAAGCAGCCGAAGCACGCGGTTGAGCGACGCGGCGTGCGCGCCGGTCGCCCCGGCGAGCTCTTCGTAGTGACGCGGCCCGGCGCCGAGCAAGTCGGCGACGCCGAGCTCCGCGACCACGTTGAGCGCGCGGGAGACGTAGTAGCCGGTGACCATGCGATAGAGCGCGAGTGGCGGAGGCAGCTCCGGTGTCGCCATGCCGCTCACTCTGCGCGCGCCCAAAGCGCGCGTATTGGAAAAATTTGACCCTGGTCCGAGACGCGGCGGCGGGCCGGAGGCGCGGGCGGCGCGCCCCGGGGTGCAGAGCGAATGCGGAGACAAGAGGGAGCGAAGCT